>WUUC01052861.1_pt1 | contig 263253 bp, 209 predicted proteins | sample 6278441 | NCBI WGS metagenome assembly WUUC01 (sample SAMN13675441, study PRJNA597444) | soil metagenome | isolation source: soil | place: USA: Washington | collected 2017-10 | reverse complement strand
ACCCGCTGCGCGGGATGATCACGAAGAGCAGACTCCGGTGCGCTTCCGCCAGTCTCCTGCGTCGCCTGTCAGACCCACCCCGTTCTCGGCTTCGCATCACCCGCTGCGCGGGATGATCACGAAGAGCAGGCTCCGGTGCGCTTCCGCCACCTCAACCTGGACTAAAGGCCAGCACCTGAGGCGCGCACTGTCGCGGGGACTGGACAGCGCCTCGATGTGCTCCGCGCGCCTCATGCGCCGCCGCGTGATCTCGCGAGGCCCCCGATGGCACATCCTGTGCTCCCTGTACCTCAGGACAGGATGGTCACAAAGGTCCACACCGCGACCGATCGCAGCAAAGGCGATCTTCGCACCCAAGATGTCGCCGAGCCCGCGGATCTGCAGCTGCAGGTACAGGCGCAACAACAACAACGCCCGCAGGCTCCGCCCGCAGACACCTTTGAAGCCAGCAACCGTCCCGCGGGTCGAGCGCCGGAAATGGTCGCTCGCCGCACGCGCACCACACAAAACACCAAACGTACGCAGCTCCACACGCGCGCTCCGCGACAGACGCCGCCGCCAAATGAGGACATCACCTTCTTGGGCTTGAACCCTCAAGGCCAACGAGAAGCCGACCGTCTCGCCAAACAGTCCGGCAAAAAGACGAAGTTCATCGGCACCTCGAAGACGCCGGACGTCATCGAACGCAACGGTAAAAAATACGATCTGCGCACGCGACAAGGCATCGACGACTTCACGCGCACGTTCGGCCTTCCCGAAGAACAACGAAAAAAAGTCGCCGACGCGATCGAAAAAGCCGGCCCCGGCGCCCGCGACGAAATGGCGCAGCTCGCAGAACAATGGGCCGAAGCCGAACGCGGCGGCCGCATTCCTTCGCGGCTCGTCATCTCCGGACACAGCGGCGGGCTCGGCGGAGTTTGGGGGGACAACAACGGCACCATCTCCATGGAAGCATTTCGCGCATTGACCGCCGCAATGCCGCGCGCCGCAGGACAAATTCGCCATGTTCATCTCGCGGCCTGCAACACCGGCGGCCGCGCGCAGCTCGACGCGTGGCGAAAAATGTTCCCCAACGCGCAGTCGGTCTGGGGCTACGCCGGCTCGGCTCCCGGCGCCGACAGCGGAAGCGAATCCCATCTCTCACGTTGGGAACGCGCGACCCGCGGGCTCTCCGACGATCTCGATCCAAAGGTCGTGAAGGGCACCCGCAAAGGCGAAAACGTCGATACCTGGAGCTCGCGAGGCGGTTATCGTTTGGTCTCGACGGGCGCGCTCGAAGATCTCCGCCGCAAACACGCAGTCTTTCAAGAAGAGCTCAACAAATACGATCGCGGCGAAAAAACAGACTCCGATCCGCAACGCGGCCCGCTGCGCGATCACTACAATACGATTCAACAAATGTTGCGCAATCCAGAGCTGCCGGAAGGCGAGCGCGCAACATTACAACGCGAAGCACAACGCGTTTTGCGCCTGCTCTATCACCACAAAGTCACTGAGAATTTCGCCAAACATCATCAAAAGTCGCTCGAAGAAGGTTATCGCTCGCTCGGACTGCCGGTGCCCGACATTTCGAAAATGTCGCGTGCGCAGGTCCTCCAAGCGATCAAAGATCTCGAAAAACGCATCAATGAGAGCTCACCACCTGAAGCCCGGCGCATGCTCGAGCTGCTCAAAGGACTGCGCGATCTCGATCCGAAAACCATCCCTGATACTTGGACCGGCGCGACGATGATCCAGCTCGGCGGCGGCGACAACTCCCACGTTCGTTTGGGCGGAAGATGACTTCTGTACCAAGTTGTAAACAATGCGCAGGCGGTAGAGAATCCGCGCCGTGAAAGCGAAAAAGATAGTCTATTGGGTCACCACAGTTTTGGTCGCATTCGCCTTTCTCATGGGCGGAGTCTACGACTTCATGAGTCCGCCGGAGGTCATCGAGATCTTCAACAAGCTTGGTTATCCGGCATACTTCGGAAAACTCATCGGTGTGTGGAAAGTGCTCGGCGCGATCGCCATCGTCCTTCCCAAATTTCCACGCCTCAAAGAGTGGGCCTACGCGGGCATCGTCCTCGATCTCACGGGCGCGTCGATCTCGCATGCAGCGGTCGGTGACGGCGTATCCGAGATCATCACTCCGCTGGTGCTATGCCTCTTGGCCGGAGTTTCCTGGGCCTTTCGCCCGCAGAGCCGCGTCCTCGGTACGTTGCCGACCACTCCTTAGACCGCCAACGCATGCGCGAATCGCTGCAACGCAGTCAGCGAGTGCGCGTCGAACAAGAGCCCGCTGTTTTCATACGCATCATTCAGCTCGACCCACTGCAGGTCGTGCGCATGGCTCGCGTCGACCTCGAACGCATACGGATAGACGACCTCCGGCGTAATTCCGGCGCTCGGATAATATCTGCCTCCGAGCTCGAAATTTGCGAGGGTCGCGAGCCCGATCTCTTTTCCCAGAGTCTCTGCGGCGAAGCTCACCGCGTCTTGGATCGAAAGAACCCACCGCGGTAAACGCATCGCCGGCACCACAGCGATCGCCGCGGATCCGTGGTGCGTTTCCACTGCGGGGAGCTCACGAGTCTCGATCCCCACGAATATTCTCCCGCCGCTGCGCACGAAGGGCAGGGCGACGATCGTTGCCGCGGAATGTCCGCGGGGCACGACATATTCCAGCTCGCTTCGCGCCAGCTCCACGCCCGACGCGTTCACCTCACGAAAGACGCCGCGCCGCACCTCGAGAAACGTCGGCGTTCCAGGAATCGCAGTGAACGCTTTTCTCGGCGCCGGCTGAAACACGTGTTGTGCCGAGCCGATCGAAAGCGGCGCCTCGCCGTCGGACGCCGCGATCTGCGCGCCGATCCACGGGCCGAGCGGATATTTCTTCGCTCGCAAAAGCCGGTAGACGTTGAGCTCCAGACGAGCGTCGTACATTCCGCCGGCCTGCGACGCACGCAAAAGCTGGCCCGCGTCGAAAGGGCGGATGAAGCCCGAGCTGCTGAAGCTCGAATAGTTCGGAATTTCACGCTCCGCGGCCGCTAATTCCTGCGGCTCGATTTCCACGAAATAGGACCAAACACACTCATTAATCCCACCCGGCGAAGTGAAATATTGCGCGCGTTCACCGATCGTCCGAATATTTTCCGGACCAATTCCCGCTCTTTCGCCCAATAACCTGCGAATGGAGCGTTCGGGAGTGGTCTCGTCGTTCACCAACGCGGCGATCGGTTCCGTAAAATAACCCGCCGCATTCGCCCCCGCGAGGTCGCGCCCGTCGAGCGTTGCATTTACGATCGGCCGCGGAAATCCGGTCCGCGCGAGCACATAAATGCGCCCATTTTTCTCGAACCACGGCAAGAGATCGACCGTGTGATTCGGCCGGTCGACCAGCTCATAAGTTCGTCCGCTCCCGCGATGAAGTTGGTGTTGAAGCCGCAAGAACTGAGGGGCCGCAGCCGAACGCCGCGCCGTCTCCGCCAAACGAACGCCGCGCTCAGCAGTTACCTTTTCGGCAGCGATCAGATAGTTCGTCGGCGGGAATGGGAGCGGCTCAGCCGAAGTATCGCTCAGGAATATTTTTCCCAAAAATCTATTTTTGATAATCCACGGGTTGTGAATTTCCGCGCTGGTCAGAATTCGCAATCCGCGCCGGGAGAGCTCGCGCTCGAAATCCTCTTGGGAAAAATAAGTGTATTCTTCCAATAGTTCGACGGCCCAATCTTCGCGATAGTCTTTGCGCAACACGAACTCGGTCGCGGCCCGCAGAGAGAGTCGAAACCGCGCGAATCCCGGGCGCCGCCCCACCAACTTCTCATACGGCACCGTCTTATTCAGATTCTGACTGCTGCGAAAATCTCGTGCGAAAACCTCGAACAAAGCAGCGGCTCCATCGTCCTCCGTCAGCTCCAAATCAACCTCCTGCGGTCCGCGCGGAATGACGAAATCGCGGATGATCAACACACCGCCGATCTCCAATTGAGCGACGTGGTGATCGAGCAGCTCGCGAACCCGCGCGACACTGAATTGATTGAAGCTGGTGACGTGGTGCAGCACCGAAGAGCTCAATATCCCCGTGAGCGAATTATTCTCGAATAATCGATCCGCAATATCTCCGGCGACGAAGCTCAAATTCGGGCGCACATATTTTTCCCGCGCCAGATGGACTGCCGTTTCATTGACGTCGACGCCGATCAGCTCCAGCCCTGCGTACAAGCTGGCGAGGTCGAACGTCGTTCGTCCCGAGCCGCAGCCCATGTCTGCAACTTTGCCGCGCACCGGAAAATGCGCGGTGGTCAGCGCAATTTTTTGCTGCGCGGTTTTATCCATTCCGGCGAAATAAGACGCATAGGCGTCTGAAGTGCCGCGATCTTGGCGCGAATAACTCATGCGCCGCAGATGATCGCTGAAAGCGACGCCGCGGGCTACCCGACGCGAATCACCGAGATCGTCAGATTATTTTTTTCCGGCGCCCGATTTCATGCGGTCTACCACCGCATTGCGCAGCCGCCGTGTCGCTTCTTCGCGCCCGCGTCTTCGTTGTGATCTTTATACCCGTGCCCGCGATGGGTAGTCGCGTTCGCCGGTTCGAGCGCTTCGAGCGCTTCGGGCCCTGCGAAGACGGTCGCGGCTGGTTCGTGTCGCCCGCAGGTGAATGTGGTGACGCCCAAAGCTTCGCATTCGCGCGACCATCTCCGGGCCCACGGAAGCGAGCTCCGCCACCGAGCTTTTGGCCGCCGGCGATCGCCGAAAATAGCGCTGCGTTCGACATCTTGATCCTCCGCGCAAGCAGGATATACGGCGCCCGCTTACAGGACTCCTACGTCTCCGAGGCATTACTCCCCAGGCTGAAAATAAGACTTGTCGCTGAGCTCCGAGGATTCGATGAAACCGCCCATGAAGAAGTTACTCATCGCCGCATCGATCGCCCTCGCCGCAGCCGCGTGCGCGAAGGACCCGACCGCCGATAAACCGAAGGCCGAAGTGAAGAGCGCTGAAGTCGTGAAGCCGATTCAAGCGGGCTCAGAGAAGCTCGAGCTGAACGGCCAGAACTCAAAAATTGCGTTCGTGGGCGCGAAGGTCACCGGCCAACATCCCGGACACTTTCAAGACATGATGGGGACGATCGAGCTCGTCGAAAACGATCCGACGAAGAGCCGCGTCACCTTCGAAGTGAAGACTGCGTCTTTGATGATCGACGATGATGCCGGTGACAAGCTCGCAGGACACTTGAAGTCCGGAGACTTCTTTGACGCAGAGAAGTTTCCGAAAGCGACGTTCGTCTCCACCGAGATCAAAGCGGGCGGATCGGACGGCGCAACACACACTGTCACGGGCAACATGACGATCCGTGATCAGACGAAGAGCATCACTTTTCCGGCGAAGATCGAGGTCACCCCGACCGCGGTCAGCGTGAAGAGCGAGCTCGGTATCAACCGCAAAGACTTCGGTATCGTTTATCCCGGAAAACCGGACGATCTCATCAAAGACAACGTTTTGATCACCATCGATCTGAACGCCACGCGCGCCGCGAAGTAATCAGGAGTCCGGTCGAAATAGGCTTGTCCTCTCGACGGTTGACCGCACTCCTTAGTCTTCCGTCAGTGTTACGGTGAACGATTCGAGATCCCCGACGCGGGTGATAGTGACTGTCCCCGCGAGCAGGTCATCCTCGGTGATTTGAAGACTCGCTTCCGCGACGCCGTCATCGGGATCGAGCGAAGTATCGACATCGCGAACCTCGAAGTCGACGCCGTCATTCACCAGATCATCCGCACGCGCTGTGCATCCACCGCCGCTCCACGTCGGCGTGTAACTCTCGACCTCGTTCGTCTCTCCCGTCGTATTGCCGCCCGAAGCGGGGCAGCTCGTCTTCACCACGATATCCGGAGCGGAGTTGTCGATATCCCAATCCTCGCCGCCGTCGTTTGCTCTGACTTCGGCGCGCGAAGGTTGCACCACCCACTTGCTCGCGGGATCGACGGTCGTCAGTTGAACGGGATCATCCTCGCCACACGCGGCGAGGCCAAAGAGCGCAAAAGATGCGATCAGCGCTGTTCTCATGCGCGCATCAAAGCTCAATTCGAGGAGGCGAGAAAGGTAGACCTCGAATGTCGTCGCGCGCACTCGCGGTTATGGCGCCGGTGTCACGGCGATCAACGGCGCCGGGTGGGGCGAAAAGAACGTACGACCGGACGGGCCTTGGGCTCTTGTTTATCTCCGCTGGTTTTCTCGGGCTCGCGCGGTCCGTGGTCCGGCTGTTTGCGGCGGCGGTGCGTGCCTTTGCGCTCGAGACCCTGCTGCTGATCCTCGACGCGACGCGCTTCGCCCCGTTGGCGGTCACCACTTCGGCCGGTATTACGACCGCCGCGCTGCTCTCGCTGCGGTTTCGCCGGCGTGGAGCCGACTTTCCCCGCGTAAGGATGATCATCGATCACTCGAACGCGCATCCGGATCTCACGCTCGATGTCGCGCAACAGGTCTTTTTCATCGCCGGAGCACATCGCCCAGGCGATGCCGCTCGCACCCGCGCGCGCCGTGCGGCCGATGCGGTGCACGTATTGTTCGGGCACCTCGGGAAGATCCATTTGAATGACATGCGAGATGTCGTCGACGTCGATGCCGCGCGCCGCAATATCGGTCGCCACCAAGACGCGCACTTTGCCGCGCTTGAATCCTTCGAGCGCAGATTCACGCGCGCTCTGTGATTTGTTTCCGTGGATCGCCGCCGCCGCAATTTTCGCGCGCACCAGCTCTTTGACCGCGCGATCCGCGCCGTGTTTGGTGCGCGTAAAAATGAGCGCCCGTTTCACGTCTGTGTCTTCGAGCAGATGCAAGACCAGATCGCGCTTCAACGATTGATCGACGAAGAAAACCGATTGATTGATCTTCTCCACCGTCGTCGAAGGTGGTGTCACCGCCACGCGCACCGGATTCTTCATGAATCTGCGCGCGAGCGCGTCGATGTCTTCGGGCATCGTCGCCGAAAACAGCAACGTCTGACGCTTCTCCGGGAGCTGCGCCATGATCCTTTTGACATCGTGAATGAAGCCCATGTCGAGCATGCGATCCGCTTCGTCGAGCACGAACACTTCGAGGTGCGAGAGATCGACGCGGCCTTCGCTCATCAGATCGAGCAAACGTCCGGGTGTCGCCACCACGACTTCCACACCGTGCGCGAGCGCTTGGCGCTGCGGTTGAATGCCGACGCCGCCGAAGATCACCGTCGTCGTGACGTGACTTCCTTTGCCGTAACGAACGAAGCCGGCTTCGATCTGCGAAGCGAGCTCGCGCGTGGGCGACAAGATCAGCGTGCGGATCTTCTTGCTCCGCTTCTTCGATAAACGATCCAAGATCGGCAGCGCGAACGCGGCCGTCTTACCTGTGCCCGTCTGCGCGAGCGCGACGAGATCGACACCCTTCAGCACATGCGGGATCGCTTGTTTCTGAATCGGCGTCGGCTCCGTGTAACCTTCGTGAGCAACCGCATCGAGTAACGCGCGCGACAGCCCGAGCTCCTGAAAAGACATCTTCCGAACCTCTAACTTGAGCCGAGACTTTGGTCAGCGGGATAATGCGGTTTCTCGCGAAATATGCTCGAGGACCCGTTCGTGGATCCGGTGAATCAGCGCATCGGACCACAGCGCCCAATATGCGCCGGGGTGCAGATCGAGCGTGTACCACGTAGATCCTTCCAGCCGCGTGCGCCCGTTCGGCAACGGAATCAATCGAAACTCCCCGCGCCGGCTCTTCAGGTATCCATCGAGATGCGGCGGGTGAACTTGTCGATACGGGCTCCACTCCTGCATCGGCGGCGGCTGGGATGCGACGTCGAAAGCGAGGCGTTTCGGTGGATCCCAGGCGGTGATCGGCTCGACGAACGCACCGGTCGAGAACTCACAGTGGCGAATCGCGCCGGGTCCCGTTCCTTCGATCCGTGCGCGAACCGGATACGCGATACCTGTCCTAAAGACCAGTTGGTGCGGCGGCGGTAGCTCCGAAAAAGACACCACGTGCGGCCACACCGCCTCGGGCGGCGCATCGATCTCGATCGAGGTCGCCACCTCACGCAAGCCGAGCTCTTCCGGTACTTGGCTCTCCATCGCGGTCATCAACGGAAGCGCGACCAACAGCGGAAACAGCCCGACGACACCACCATGCCGAACGGCGATCGACCGTCCGATCGACGCACCGAGCAATCCAGCACCGGCGACGATCGGAAACGCCATGGATACGCAAAGTATCCCTTCGAGCGCGAACAACAATAGTGCACCTGATCCAAGGGCCACGGAGGCGACACCGACACCGAGCGACGAACGGTGCGTGCGGACGGCATCCTTGTTGTACACATAAGAAGAGATCGCTCCCATCAGGAAAGGTGTCGCGAAAAACAGCGCCAATCCATATTCGCGCAGTAACAAGATACCCAATCCGCCCATGACGGCGGCGATTCCGAATCCCGCGCCGACGCCGACAATGGCACTCTTCGCCGCATGTGCCTTCGAGGGCTCCACGGGCGAAAACTCCCAGGGGCGCGAGTCGTTCGTCGGCTCTATCGAGAGCCAGAGGATCATCAAGAAATTGATGAAGGGCATGACAAAGAGAAATCCGAGCCACGGAGAACGCCCTGCATCGACTGCGCGCCGGACCGACATCGACACGCCGATCCACATGAAGACCAAGGCCCATACTGTCATTAAGATCAGCACGGGTTGATTCGCTTGCTGGAGCATCTCTTGGCGCGTGGTGAGGAGCGGGCTCAAAAAAGAGAGCGGGTCCAAGATGCGGCCTTCGGCGAGATAGATCGCGCTCCCGTCGAGCAGATATTTCACGCCCATCAGGCCCAGCCCGGAGAGGACATACGTCCGGCGCGAGATTTTTCCGTCGAGCGAGAACCACGTTTTTGCGAGTCCCATCCGCCGATCCATAACACCGGCCGAATTAATTCAGCAGCTTGGGCCCATTGTCAGATCCCGCGAGCTCACCGCGAAGGAAACGGCATGAACGAGGCGGCCGTCGCGGTGACCATTCTCCTGCACCCCGATCGTACGCGGATCGGCGAACGGTGCAGTCTGAGCAAAGCCGGCGAGGATCTCTTGCCGGCGACCGTCCGCGCGTCCACGCACGGGCTTTTGGTCGAGCCACGTTGCCATCTGAAGATCGACGGTACGCCGATTCCCCAGAGTTGCCGCATCGAGCCGGTCGATCTGGATCGTGGCGCAATTTTGGAGATCGAGGATCACACGGTGTTGATGGTCCACCGTGTCGACGCAGTGGCGCGCCGCAGTGGACCTGACCTGGGGATCATCGGCTGGAGCGACGGCATCGCCCGCGTGCGCCGCGAAATTTCGCGAATCTCGGGCGAAGAAGTATCGATTCTCTTACGCGGCGAGACCGGCACCGGCAAAGAATTGGCCGCGCTCGCGCTTCATGCGGCCAGCGAACGTCAAAATCGCGAGCTGGTCGCGGTCAATCTCGCGGCCTTATCGGCGAGCGTGGCGACGTCCGAGCTCTTCGGCCATCAGCGCGGTGCATTTACCGGCGCAACCGAAGAACGAGCCGGATATTTTCAACGTGCTCACCGCGGCACTCTATTTCTCGATGAAATCGGCGAAGCGTCCCTCGAGGTCCAAGTTCTATTATTGCGGGCTTTGGAGACGAAGAAGGTACAGCCGGTCGGTGCCTGCGCTGAACAAGAGGTCGACGTCCGGCTGATTACCGCGACCGATCTCGATCTCGAAGGCGCCGTCGCCGCGGGAAAATTCCGCGCGGCTCTATATTATCGTTTGGCGGGTTATGAAATTCACCTCCCGGCGCTGCGCGAGCGACGCGAGGATATTATTTGTTTATTAAATTATTTTTCGCCCGGTTTGAATTTATCCGCTTCCGCGGTCACCAAACTGTGCCTGTACGAGTGGCCAGGCAACGTGCGGCAGCTCAGAAACGTCGCCCGTCGTTTGATCATGGCCGAGGATGAACGCGGACGGATGCAAGTGATCGATAGTCTCCCGCGCGTGACCGGTGATCGGGCGGAGCACCTCGGCCCCTCGAGGATGCGCAAACCTTCGCAGGTCGCCCGTCACGAGGTTTTCGAGGCGATGCGGCGGAACGCTTGGCGCATCGAACGTGCAGCGAGTGAGCTCGGTGTCAGCCGCGCTTCGATGTACCGGCTGATCGCCGCGCATCCCGAGCTGCGGGCGGCCAAAGACGTGACCCGCGAAGAGCTTCTCTTGAGCCATCGCGAGACCGGCGGGCGTCTGGAAGCGATGTCCGAACGTTTGCGAATTTCCATTCCGGCGTTGCGCGGGAGGCTGACCGATCTCAAGTCCACCGGTACATGAGCCTTGCGGCGCAACGGCTACGGATCCGTGTACCCGCCAGCGTGCGCCGGTCGTGCGTTTCTATTTCACCAATCTCATGTTCTCGATCGGTGGGTGGTATTGAAATTATTCTTGTGCGCCGAGCAGAACGAACGCCGCCCAGGCGACAGTCCGCGGATACTTCGCGCGCGTGGCCAACATCGCCGTTTGCAGAGCCCGCGCCTTATTTCCGTGCGCCAAATAGGCCGTATAAAATTGTTCCATTAAATATCCCGTCGGTTGATCGGGTACTGGCCATAAGGACAGTCCGACCGTTCGCGCACCCGACGCAATAAATGCGCGTGCGAATCCGAGCGCTCCTTCCGAGGACAAAACACCGAGCCCGGTGTCGCAGGCGCTGAGCATCACCAGATCGCTGTTCAAGCGATAGTTGCTGAAGATCTGCCGCGCCTCCAATTTATCGCGATGCGCGGTGTAGCTCGGCCACTTTCCAGCGAAGAATCGCTTTTGTTCCTCGTCGTCGAGACGGATGGCGAGCTCTCCGCGGTGCGCGCGTTCTTCCAATCGGCCGTTCTCGAGCGTCCACGCCCTCGGGTCGAAATCACTCAACACCAAGAATGATTCGAGCGGCGCGCCGGCGCACGCATATCCATGGGTCGCGAAGTGCAGGACGCTGAGCTCGCGATGCCATGCCTCGAGCAAAAGGGGCGAGGTCTCACCACCGGTGCGCAACACCGCGCGATCGCCGAAGAGCTTGGCGATCGCCGCGACCTCGCGTTCGGCGCCGGGAAGAGCGCGCCACTCCATATTTTCGTTGGCGCATCCGCGGGTGCTGCGCGTGTCCGGATTTCCGAACAGCAACGCACGCCCTTCCCGCTTTCGCTCGCGCCGCGCCGTCGCCGCCAGTCCACTCGCGGAGATCGCGTAAGAGAGAGGATGACGCGCGAGGAGCCGATCTGTTCCGCCGATCGCCGCAAACGGTAACCTCCACAACGCGCCGTCGGGAACGATCACCATCGCTTCATTTTTTTCGGGTAAAGATCGCTCGATCGGTCCGATCAGCTCCGAATAAAGCAAGCTCGCCAGTTTCGCTTCTTCGTTCGGCGCAGGCTCGATGAGCACCGTTCCGCCGCGCGCATCGGCCTCGAGTCCCAGGCTGTTTCGATAGTTCTCGACCTGGAGCTCCAACTCTTCCGGAGATATTTTTACCGCGGCGCCGCGGGTCTCACCGTTCGGCCGTCGCAAAAAGATGAGTGTCCTCGAGGACAGTAAATAATATTCCAGGGTTGTGGGAATATTCGACGTGTCCTCTCCCTCGGCTTCGTATGCCCGCCGCGTTTGATGGTGCGCGCGCAAGGTGGGCGCCGCTTGCATGACGATGGTGCGCGGATCCTCGCGAATGTCGCCCTCGTTCGGCTTCAACAAGACGCCGGCTTCTGTCGGCTCCAGCGTGTCGCTCTCCACCGAAAGATCGCGCAGCCCGCGATCGCGCGCGCGTTCGGCGATGTTGCGTGCGGCCCGAAAATCCCCGGTTTTCGCGCCAACCTCGAACGCCAGCTCCACGACCTCATCGAAGAGCGCTTTCTGTTCCGCGAGCGCGCTGGAACGTCCTTCGTCGGTCATCAGCGAGCTCGCATAACCGATGATCTGGTCGAAGAAGCGCAGATAATCCGCGAGCGCTTCTTCCTGTTTGCCGGCCTGTTTTTTCGCGCGGGCCAATCCGAGGGAGATCTGCCCGGCGATCACCGGATCCTTCGACTTCAACGTCTCCAGCAAAGCGGCGGCTTCCGCGGGTTGACCGTGTTCCAAATACATCGTTGCCCGTTGAGTGTCCGCAAAGACAGCTCGTGGTTCTTCGTCGTGTGCTCGAAAGAGCGCTGCAGCTTCGGTAAACAGCTTGAAAGCGAGCAGGGCCTCGCCCGCATAACGTTCGATCATCGCCTGCGAAAGCACCGCGCTCGCCCGTTGGGCGTCGTCCTTCGATACTTGCAGCGCATGGAGTCGTTGCGCCCGCGCATCCGCCCAATTACGTTGTTTGATCGCCATCCAAGCGCGGTCGAGCGCCAACACTTCTGCGCCGACTCCGCAGCCTTCCGCCCACGCGAAATATTCTTTCGCCTGCTGATATTGCCGCTGGAGCACGTAGATATTCGCTGCGCCGATCGCCGCCGCAAAAGCGAGCTCTACGCGCGTCACCTGAGCCCCGGTTTCGAAGCGCGGGAAGATCGGCGCGATGTTCACCGGAAGCTCCTTCGGCCCCGGCTGATAGGTCTTCGGCGTAATTTCCAGCTTCCACGGCTTATCGCCACCGAGCGCGTCGAGCGAAGCTTCGAAGGTTTTCAGCGCGAGCTGCAGGTTGTCTTCTTCATACATGGCTCGGGCCATGTGCAGGAGCAGGAACGATTCCAGCAGCGACTCATCGTGATCGCGTCGCTGTTGGTTGAGCTGCTTGTAAACCTGTCTGACCGAAGTGTCCGCGAGGGCAGGAACTGTCAATATGCCTGCGCCGGAACAAACCGCCGACGGACCACTCGTTTTTGTCGGTATTTCGGTGCGCGTCGTCGACGCCGCGATCGTGGCGATCGAAGCGGGCCCGCGCAGAGTCCAGGACTCCGAAGGACAAGCGGTACAAAAGAAGAGAAGCGCGATCAGCGCCGAATTTCGTCGCTGAGTCGAATGGCTTCCATCAAGGCGTGTTGCGTGCCGACCGTCTCCACATCGGTGGACGGCGTGGTCCGCTGATAAAACGCGAACTGTCCTTGAGTCCAGGTGAGCACTTCGAAGATCGCCAGCGTCGCCCGCGAAGAAAGGCTCGCATCGTGATCCAACAGCGGCGCGGCCGCACCCGAGAGCGCGCCCCCGACGAAAGAGAATCCACCGCGACCCGCCGAGCTCTGGAGCACCAACAGCCCCGACGCACGCTGCCGATCCAGGAATTGCAGCAACTCCGGGAGCGGAAACGCGGAGAGCTGCCCGCCGAACACCGAGTGATCGCGGAGAGTCTCCACCAGCGGTTCCTCGACTTGTTTGACGTCGACCGTGATCTCTTCCAGCGCCTTTTGCGTCTGCTGATCCGTCGGCGCGAGGAGCGCAGACTTCTCGAAGCGCATCCGCGCTGCTTCGCGATCGCCTTGCGCGCGAAGAACGAGACCAAGTTGATAGTTTGCTTCCGCCGAGGTCGGCGCGATCGCCGTCGCCGCTTCGAAGGCAACGCGCGCGCTTCGCAGATTTCCCGCCCGATAACATGCCACCCCCACGCTGATCGCCCGATTCACGGACGAGGGTAGCGCAGAAGCGACACGTTCCAATAGATCGAGCGCCTCGCTGTGAAGCGCGATCATCGAGAGTGAGAGTCCGAGCGCGGCTTGCGCATCGTTCTCGCTCGGCGTTCCGGCGAGGACATGCTGCCAACAGCGCGCAGCAGAAGTGAGATCGCCGGTTCGCGTATACGCTTCGGCGAGCGAGCGAAAGATGCGCACATCATCGGAACCGAGCTCCATCGCGCGCTCCAAGGAGGCGACGGCTTCTTTGTCTTTGCCGATCTGGAGAAGGAAGTTGCCGAAGTGGGCGTGCGCGTCCGGGTGGGAGTCGTCGGCTTCGAGAGCCTCGCGGAAAGCACGGAGCTTCATCTCGACGTCGTTTCGCACCGCCACCAATAATCGGCGCGCAGCGGAGAAGTATGAGCCGATATTTTTACCAGGAAATTAGCAGCTTATTGGCAGGGCCCGTCGCCGGTAAACCAGCAATGGGTATACGGGGAGAACGTGAAGAAGTGCGCCAAAATGAGGCCGATTTTGCTGTTTCCCGAGAGGTCGAGATGGACGTAGTCGAACGAGAGATACTCATTCGCCTGCCAGGCGATGCCGTCCGCTTCGCGGCTGATGGTTCCGTCGGCCCACCAATACGGCCCGGATGCGACCCAAGGTGCAGCGTCGGTGGTGTAGTCGAGATCGCCGGCGTCGCGATCGGTGACCGTGCCGCCGTTCGCCACTTGGTTTATCTGCGCGTCGTAGAGCCACTTCATCGTGAGCCCGGTTTCGTAACCGTAAGGCTCGTCGCCGAAGCCGTTGATGCCGTATCCGCGATAGGCGGCCGACGTGAAGAACACCATCGATAAGTTCGGATAACGCTGCTTCGCGAAGCGCAGCATTTGTCCGAGGAATCGCTGCAACACGCGCGCGTCGGCCATGTTTTCCGGCAGCGATACCGTCGGCGCGGGATTCTGTTGTTTGACCCAGATAACCTGCACCTGATTCTCCGTAATCGTCGGTGTGTAGTACGGCATCACGTAGTCGCGCACGCGCGTGTAATTGCCGTGAAACGGTGCGACCGCTGGATTCGGCGGATTCGAGATCAGCGGACCTGCATTATCGTCTTTCCAGGTGAACGCGATCTGCGCGGGAAAGGCGCTGTGCAACATCTGCAAATTGGGATGTTTCAGGTTCACCCAACCGGCGTTGTGCATCCGGCCCATACCGGTCCAGCCGTAACAAGGGATGCTGCCGTCGGGATTGACGTTGATCGGAATGAGGCCGTCGAGGTTGCACCACTCACCTGCGGCGTTCGACATGCCCATCGACATGACGACGATCTTTCCGTTCACTGCATCGGGGTTGCCGTTGTGATCGAGCGGGAGGATCGCGTTGCCGCGGCGCAAACCTTCCGCGTGATGGGCGGCGGGCATCTCGATGTCGTCGTTGTAGAGACCGACGTTGTACAGACCGAGATAGGGCGGCGCATTTCTACGCGGATCGTCGAGCGGCACACTTTGCGCGAACGCTGCGCTGCTGGTGAGCAAAGTCGTAGCAGCGAAGATGACGGAAAAGCGCGCGCGCATCGGCTCGTCAGATTGTAGTGGGTTCCAAGAAAAAACTGTGAGCGATTAATTTTGATTTTGGGCAGGAGCTCTGGGTTTCTCGGCGCATGGCGTGGTTCTCACCGCCCTGAATCACACGCCCGCACCCTTGTTCACTCTAGACTCGAACGACTACTATCGTCGAACCTTGATCGAGGGACCCGGCCGAAATTGATGCGTATTCAAGCGAAAGTCTGGTTCTTCGCGATGGCCAACATCGCTGCGCTCTCCTGTACGGATGAAGCGCAATCTCCCAGCAATTTGTGGATTGAGCCCGCGGTCGTTCCGTCGATGATGGAGACGAACGTGATCATTCGCGGAGAACACATCTCTCCGCTGATCACCGTCGATCACCAAGATCCGAACGCCACCAAAGTCCAATCCGCAGTGCGCGTCATGATCGGCGACTTCGACACGCTCGACGCGCACCTCAAAGCGAAGAACGAGATTCACGCGACGGTTCCCGCGGGCATGTCGCCGGGAACGTACGATCTCACGGTGATCGATGCGCTCGGCCGCGAAGGAAAGACGCTCGCGGCGTTCGTCATCCGCCCGGCGGTTTGTGAGGACGTGCCCGGATATCCCGTCGATTGTGGGGTCTGCCAACGGATTCCTGGCTGCGAATGTGGCCGCGGGCGTTGTTCGGCCGATCCGCCGTTACCTGTACCTTCGACCAGTACGACGACCACTGACGGTCCGGGCGAAGATCCCGTGGGCCACAAGAGTCTCTGTGGTGACGGTTTCCCGGAAGGTCTGGAGAGCTGCGACGATGGCGCTTTGCTCGCCGGTGATGGCTGCAGCGATACCTGTACTATCGAACAGGGTTGGGTTTGCGCCGGTACACCTTCGGTTTGCATGACCACGTGCGGTGACGGTTACGCCGCGGGTCCCGAACAATGCGACGATGGCGCGTTCAGCACCGGCGACGGCTGTGACGGAACTTGTCAGATCGAGCTCGGTTGGGCGTGTCTTGGCCATCCTTCGGTGTGTACGCCGGACTGCGGCGACGGCGATCTCGGGGGCTCTGAGACTTGCGACGACGGCGATCTGATGGGCGGCGACGGCTGCTCGCAAGCATGCGCGATCGAGCGCGGTTGGATCTGCCCGCTCGAAGGAATGCCGTGTATTACGGTGTGCGGCGACGGCCTGCGCGCCGGCGAAGAGATCTGCGACAACGGCAATCTCGTCGGTGGTGACGGGTGTGACGGATCCTGTCAGATCGAGCCCGGTTGGGAGTGCGGTTCCAACGGCGAAATCTGCAACCCAATCTGCGGAGACAGCCAATTGCTCGGCGGCGAAACCTGCGACGACGGCAACGACGCGCCCGGCGACGGATGCAGCGACATCTGCCAAGAAGAGCTCGGTTGGGAGTGTGGACCCACGGGACTGAGCTGCCGAGCGATTTGCGGCGATGGCTTCGTGCGCGACACCGAAGCGTGCGACGACGCGAATCTTACGAACAACGACGGCTGCACCGGTACCTGTACTATCGAACAGGGCTACTCATGCCCCGACGAGGGCCAGGCGTGTATCGCGATCTGCGGTGACTCGCTGATCCGCGGGCTCGAATCCTGCGACGACGGCGACGCCACGGCCAACGACGGCTGTAGCGGCACGTGCGAGCTCGAGGACGGATGGATCTGCCCGACGCCCGGCCAACCTTGTCAGGCGGTTTGCGGCGATGGTTATGCACGCGCGACCGAAACCTGCGACGACGGCAATCGCACCAACAACGACGGCTGCAATTCGAACTGTGCTGTCGAAAGCGGCTTCACCTGCCCGCCCCAAGGCGGCGCGTGTACGCCGACCTGCGGCGATCTCTTGATCCGCGGCGCGGAGACTTGCGACGACGGCAACACCAGCGCGTCCGACGGCTGCGACCCGAGCTGCCGCGCAGAGCTCGGCTGGATCTGCCCGACACCGGGACCTTCCTGCATTCCGCTCTGCGCAGACGGACGTATCGTCGGCAGCGAACAGTGCGACGACGGCAACGGCGACATCGGAGACGGCTGCACCGATACCTGTACTATCGAACAGGGCTTCGCATGTCCGATGCCGGGCCAACCGTGCAGTGCGATCTGCGGTGACTCCGAGGTCCACGGCACCGAAAATTGCGACGACGGAAACGGGGTCGCGCTCGACGGTTGCTCGAACAATTGCCGCATCGAAGGCGGTTGGTCCTGCCCCACGCTCGGCTCGCCGTGCCAGACGATCTGCGGCGATGGGACGCGCCTCGGCCTCGAAGCGTGCGACGACGACAACACCACCGGCGGTGACGGTTGCACCGCGACCTGCACTCGAGAGCCGGGCTTCAACTGTCCGTTCCCCGGCTTCCCGTGCCAGCCGATCTGCGGTGACAGCATGATGCTCGGCTCCGAGACCTGCGACGACGGAAACACTGTCGCCTTGGACGGCTGCAGCACCGTGTGCGCGATCGAGCTTGGTTGGGGCTGCCCGACGCCGGGCTCTGGATGCGAGACGATCTGCGGCGATCGACGTTTGGTAGGCCTCGAAGCCTGTGAAGACGGCAACAACTTCTCCGGCGACGGGTGTAACTCGACATGCAGCACGATCGAACCGGGATGGACCTGTCCAAACGCACAGGGCGGTGGCCCGGCGTGTGTCGCGGTCTGTGGAGACGGCGTCATTCGCGGCCGCGAAACCTGCGATGACGGCAACGCCGTCGGCAATGACGGTTGTTCCGCGTTTTGCCGCGTCGAATCGTTGTACGAGTGTTCGGCCGGCAATCCGTCGGTCTGCGCGCGTACCTGCGGCAACAGCCGCCGCGACGAAAATGAGAGCTGCGACGATGGTGCACGCGTAGCGGGCGACGGCTGCTCTGCGTCCTGCCAAGCTGAAGCGGGCTTCGTCTGCGCCCGTTTCCCCAGCATTTGTACGGCGAGCGCGAACGTGGCCATCGTCGATGACTCGGCGACGTGCCCCGGCAGCGGCACAGCTGCTTCGCCGTATTGTTCGATCACCGGCGGGCTCGCGACCAGCGCCAACACCCTGTACGTTCGGCCAGGTGAGTATCGAGAGAACGTCACGCTCACCAACCGCACCCTGAACATCGTCGCGGAAGACGGCGCAATGTTGATCGCTACGACGGACCTTTCTCCGGCGCTGCGCGTCCACACTTCAGGAACCGTCACGGTCACCGGTCTGGCGATCAGCGGCGGCTTGGCGCGTGTCTCCGCCGAAAGTGCGACGATCAACCTGGTCGCCTCGCAGGTCGGCCCGGGCACGACCGGCGCGGGCGTCCTGTCCTCTGGTACAGGTCGGGTGACGCTCGACCAAACACGCGTCGTCGGAAATTACGGCGGCGGTATGGATCTCGCGGGCTCCGGCGGTTTCACCATCGAGAGCTCGGTGATCAACACCAACGGCTCGAACACCGCAGGCCAAGGTTTTGGCGGCATCCGCGTCGGTTCCTCACCGGCCGGCTCGCGGATGATCAACGTGACCGTCGCGGACAACGTCGCCGCGAGCACCGGCACCGGCGGCGTGCGTTGCGACGTCGGATCTTCGATGTCGAACATGATCGTTTGGGGCAACCGAGCGAGCTCCACAAATTCGGGCGTGAGCCCGATGTGTACCATCACCTATTCGGACGTCAGTCCTTCGGCGGCGGGAAATGGGAATATTTCAGTCGACCCGCAATTCGTGCGCCCGACTTATCATATTCCGAGCAGCTCGCCTGCGGTGAATACCGGCGATCCGGCGACCGCCGCGAACGCAGACTATGACGGTCGCGCAATTCCCACAGCTGTCCGTGCGGACATGGGCGCGTACGAAAATACGCCGTCCTCGCCGTTCGTGAACGGGCGCCCGACCGACGTACAAGCGCTCGACGAACGTATCCCCAAGGGCCGCTATCTCGGGATCTACAATCGCGGTCGTTATCCCTTCGGTAACTTCGTCATTCCGTCGGCCCACAAAACCGAAGGTTTGGCGCGAGGGAACTCTGTCGTCGGGCGCACGACGAGCGGCGCGATCGATGCGAGCACGGGCCGCGTGATCTTCTTGGTCACCGGCGGCAGTGACGTGGCCGAAGCGGTCTGCACCGACTCCGACCAGCTCCCCCCGCGGACCGCCGGCTCGGTTCCGGCGTGTCGCGCAGGCACCTGGCTCGGCGACGCCCTCTTTCCGCCGCGTGAAGCGATCGATCGCGCGAATCTGACGATCGTGAACGGCGCCTATCCGAACCAGTTCGCGGAGAACTGGTCGCAGGCCGACGATCCTTTTCCGCCGGTGCCGTTCAACGCCGGCCAGCCCGCGGTGAACGGCAACTGGGATCGCATCCGCGATCGCGTGCTCCCGTATTACGCGTTGAACGCGCTCTCCGAAGCGCAGGTGCAAGCGATGTACATCAACTTGGCGAACGAAAGCCCGGTGGTGAGCATGCCGGATCGTCACGCGGATGCGGCGCAGTTGATGGTGCGTTTGGGCATCATCATCCGGGCTGCAAAACAGCGTTACCCGAATCTCCAACAAGTTTTCCTGTCCAGTCGGCCATACTCGGGCTTCGCGACCAATCGTGCGCCCGGCGAGCCGTACGCCTACGAAACCGGTTTCGCGGTGAAGTGGCTGATCGAAGCGCAGATCGCGCAGATGGCTGCGGGCGGCACCGTGATCGATACTCGCGCAGGCGACCTGAATTATTCGAACGGCACCGCGCCGTGGATCAACTGGGGCGGATATATCTGGAACCATAGCGCAGGCTCGCAGACGGCGGGTGCACGCTGGAGCGAGGGGGACTTCGAGAACACCTCCGCAAACGGATTTTTCTCCGATCGCGGAGATGCCAAAGCCTCGCTGCTCTACAACTACAACTTCGCCACCAACGCCTTCATGCGCTGCTGGTACATGTTGTACGGGACCTGCGAATAGTACGAAGCGTCCGCTACCAGTCGGCGTCGCTATAGTAGAGCTTCGAAATATTATCGGTGGCCTTGCGGACACGATCTATCTCGTCGGCGGACAGGCGCTTCTTCCATTTCTGGATCAGTGATTTGCTATCGCGGCGGGCATCTTCCCAGGTCGATTTGTCGTCGACGCCGTTCTCTTCAGCGCTGCGTGCGCGGACCTCTTGTTCGACCTTAGAGGAGAAAGGGAGGTGCAATTTCTCGAACATTTGGCGGAACGCGGCGACGGGATCACGCGAGAGATCTTCATGCCGCGCGACGACCCATTCGGGCCGCGTCTTCGCCATCTCATGGGCCACGTGATAAAGAATATTCCACTGCAGCGAGCCACCTTCGATGATGTCGTAATCCGTGCCTTTCGGTGCGTAATAACGAATTTGATCCTCGAAAGGTTGGAGATAGTCGCGGATCAGCTCCGGCTGTTTGATCAAATTGTTGTAATCAAAAAACCACTTCTTCTCTTTGATCGACAAAATGAACGCGGCCGGGTGGCGCCACAACATCACCACGTCCATGCCGAAACGATCCGCGAGCCAAGCCGATGAGAAGATGGCGATCGGATCTTTCATCATCGGCCGCGAGCGAAATACGCGGTGCGCGCCCTCTTGGAGATAATGTTCGAAGACGTATCGTTCGCGCTCGAACGGCTTCGTCTTATGTTTCCAGGGAAATTCGTCGCGCCCGCTCCATAATTTCCGGAGCGGCTGTTTGAACGCCAAAATATCCCGAATGATCGGGAACCATAGGTGTTCGTTTCCGGCGTGGATATAACAAAACCACGGCGGAGGCTCGCGGTTCCAAATTCCCATGGGATTCGACGGATTGAACGGCTCCTCGACGTACGCAATGCCCGGCGACGAAGCGAGCACGCGCCCGACCCACGTCGATCCCGAACGATGCGAGCCCGTCACCAGAATCGGCTTTTCGACGCCCGAAACTCTGCTCGCCGGCCGCTCCTTGAGCACCGCCTCAACACTCAACACATCGACCTCCTCGCGTACGACTTACATTCATGGAACGACCCACATCGGTCGAAATATCAACGCTCGGCACTGAACAGCTCGGCCAACTTACCGGCCTCGGTGCGCACGTGGTGTTGGCGGCGCACGCGCTCGCGTCCCGCCTTACCCATCGCTTCCAATTTGGCCACCGGCGCTTCGATCACCTGCTGCATCGCATCTGCGAGATGAGACACCGAGCCGGCAGGCACCAGCCAGCCATTTTCGCCGGGCTCGATCAGCTCCGGTACTCCGGCGATCGCCGTGCTGATCGCCGGCCGCCCGAGCGCGAGCGACTCCATCAACACCACCGGCAATCCTTCGGCGAACGACGACAAAACGACGGCCCGCGACTTCTGAATATGATCCTTGACCTGCGCTTCATTTTGCCAGCCCAATAAACGAACACTGTCCTTGAGGCCATGGTGTTCGATGAGGCGTTCCAGCTCGGGCCGCATTTCTCCGTCGCCGACGAGATCGACGACAAAAGTGAGCCCACGTTTTTTGAGCTCGGCCGCGGCTTTCACCAACAATAGTTGGCCCTTTTGTTCGGTGTAGCGGCCGATATTCAAGAGGCGCGGCTCCGTGGGAAACGGTCCGGTATCGACGTCCAAAAATGCGTCGTTCACGCCGCAGCGAATCAGGTTGATCTTGTTCCAGTCCTCGAAGCGCGACCAACGATTTAATTGGCTGATCGCGAAATGCGAGATGGTGGAGACAAACTTCGCGCCGCCGATCTTCTCCGCGAACGACAATCCATAGGCGAGATCGAACTCTTGCGGTCCGTGTACGGTGAAGCTGTACGAAGGGCCACCGAGCTCGCGGCACAACATCGCCACCGCCGCCGGATTCGTCGCAAAATGACAGTGAATGTGTTCGACGCCGGTCTCCTCGCACCACTGGAGCACGACACACGCCTCCAAAAGATATGCGAGGTAGGCGATCAATCCGCGCTCGGAGCGCCGACCTGTCCGAATGGCCAGGGAGAGCGCTTTCGCCGATTTTCCCGGCCGGCTCAGGAAGGTCGAGAGCCCGCTTCCCAGAAGCCGCTCCACACCTTTGACCTTGTCCGAAAGGATGGTGCGCGTTTTGTCGCGCTCCTGCAGGTCGAGATCTTCGACCAACTTATGTTCGGTCGGGCGGATCGAGAAACGTTCGATCTTGAAACCCAGCTCCTCGAGCGCGTGAATCTCCCGCCGGATAAAAGTACAGCTCGTGAACGGGTGCTGATTCAATAAATAGGCGAGCTTGATCTCGGGCTTGATCATCGTGCGCGTGTATTCGCCTTCTCGCGGACCTGATCGAGCTGCCGCGTAATTTTGATACTATCCGACAAAGGCATGACCGTGCTCTCCAACTTCGACTGCCGCAGGCAATTCATCACTTCTTCGGCCTCGTAGTTGTAGCCGTTCCCGAGCACGGGTTCGAGCCGATCGAGGCTCGGCCGCTTCGTCAGCTGTTGCACGGTGCGAAACGCGCGCTGAACCAGCGGGGCTTCCTTGAGCCTGTCTTTTGCTCCCGCCGGCGCGGGAGGACCCGCTGCACCAGCATGAGACGAGCTGAAATGGTCGAGCGTCAGACGGTGCGGGCGGCAAAACGGCTCGTGGAGCGTGAGGCGTCCGCTCGTTCCAAAAAATGTCGCGCTGTTCGTTCCGCTCGAGCTCACCGAACACCACATTTGTGCGGCGGCGCCGGATTCATAGTCGAGCTGCATGAACGTTTGTAGATCGACCCCGCCCGCGTCGTACGTCGCCGTCGACGTGATGGAGCGCGGCTCGCCGAGGATATAGTCCGCAAGTGAGAGACAATAAACGCCGCGATCGAGCAGCGCGCCTCCACCTTTTTTTGGATCGAGAAAATCCGAGCCCGGCGGATAGATCGTGGAATAAGAAAAATCACCGGTCAGCGCCTGTATTTTTCCAATTTCCCCACCGTTGATCCGGCGGCGTGCCTCCTGCACCAACGGCATGAAACGCATCCACATCGCTTCCATGCAGAAACGTTTTGTTTCGTGAGCTTTAGCCGCGACCTGCTCCGCCTCCGCGACATTCAGCGCGAACGGCTTCTCCACCAACACCGCTTTGCCTGCTTCCAGCGCAGCGATCGCTTCGACGGCATGGCGATGATTCGGCGTCGCGATATAGACGATCTCCAATTCGGGATCGGCGAGGAACGCCTCTAAGCTCGCATATGATTTCTCTGCACCGTACGCCGAAGCAAAAGCCTGCGCCGACTCCTTCGAGCGCGAACAGACCGAGCGCAGCGTGGCGCCGCTGGCGAAGCTCAGCCCGCGCGCAAAAAGCCGCGCGACCGTCCCGGTGCCGATGATCCCCCAAGCAAAGCTGTTTCCGCTCATAGTTTGTTCATTTCGCCCAAGGCATCGGCGTCGGGGGCTCGAAGGTGCTGCGCATTTTATAGACGCCCGCACCTTCGCCGATGCGTGCGCGGTGGATCGCCAGCGCCAACTCGTTCGCATGCAGCGAAAATCGCCCTGAAAGACGGGCATTTTTCTTGGTGCGCAACGCGTCTGCGATATCTTCGATGCCTCGCGCAAAATCCATCTTCGAGGCGCCGCCGTACTCCGGTAACTTTTGATGAGTCCCTTTCAGCGGGATCTTTTTCGGCACCGGATTCAGCAATAGTTTGCGCCGAATTTTCATGAATTTCCGGAGATAGATGGGCGAACGATAGAACCAAGTATCGTCCGTCCACAAAACGCCTTCGTCGCCGAAGAATTGCAGGCGATGATCGTGCGGCGCGATGATACTGCACGTCAGACGGGCCACGACGCCGTTGGCGAATTGTACGCAGGCGACGGAAAAATCCGGCCCGTTGTCCTCGGGCTTCATTTCATAGGGGACTTTGTCAGGAATTTGGACCGATGCAAACGCCGTCACTGAAGTCGCCGGCCCGAATATTCCCAATAACCAAGTCAGACTATATCCCGCGTGCTCCAGGGTGCATCCGACCTCGAATTCATCGCGATAGGGCCAAGGCACGCCGCGCGAGCTATTCCATTTCTGATACGGCATCAGGTGCACCATGCCGTCGTCCATTTCCGCGTACACCGCGCGAACTTTGCCGAGCGCGCCTTCGCGGATCGTCTTGGCGAGTGTCTGCGCGGTTTCGCTCAGCAAGCTGCACGGCGCGGAGGATATTTGTAGATTCTTCGACTCGGCGAGCGCCACCAGCTCCGCGACGTGTTCGTACTCCATCGCCAGCGGCTTCTCGCAATAGACATGTTTATTCGCGTCGAGCGCCGCACGGCACACTTGATAGTGCGATCCAGGGTTCGTCAGGTTGACGACACAATCGACCTGTTCATCGGCCAGCAGCGCCTCCAGCGTTTCGTATTTGGCGACGCCGTAGTGCGATGAAAAATGATCGAGCCGTTCGCGTTGGATGTCGAAAGCGCCGCAGATCTCCAGCTCTGGATGAAGCTTCAAGCTGACCATGTAGAGGTCGGAGACGAAGCCGCAGCCGACGATGGCGATCCGCATTCGAGGACTCCTCGATAGAAGCGCCGCGAACCTGGATCAAGCTCGAATCACGAAAAGATCGTTAGAGATCCACGTTGGTGAACCGTGAGCTGTACGCGCGTTCGTCGGCGAGCTCGAGGTCTTTCGTGGCCGCATTATTCGGATCCGCGCCTTTATAAAAGTGTGCGCGGATATCGATCAGCACTTCACCTGAATAGAGATCCTCGAAACCCGACGGCGGCGTAGGTACGTCGAGCATGTCACCGCTGAAGATGCGCGCGTGCCAGATCGCGCCGAGCTGTAGATGGTTCACGTTGATGGTGTGGAAGGTGGCGCCGGGGAGCGGCGTGAGCTGAAAGTTGCGGCCGTTGCGCACGGGAACAGCGAGCTCTTCCGGAAACGCGATCCCCTCCCGCTCGCCGACCGAAACCGCCTTTGCGGCATGTAAAAATTGATCGCCGTTATCGGATTCACGCTGCCCGTAGACGAATAGTTTCGCCCTCGCCAGCGCGCCGTCGAGCGGTGGCGTTTTGAAGGTGCCGCTCATCGAGAGCAACTTCGATCCGAGGAGATAGATTTCCTGATCATCCGGCAGCACCAAAAATGCGCCAACGGAAGATCGCGGCAGCGGCGATGAGGCGTCGGAAACTACTTCCACCTCGCCCGAGAGCGCGTGCGTCAGCTCGATATCCTGAGTGACCGTCTCATTTGCTTCGGCGTTCACGCTCGCGAATCCGATGCGCTGAAGATTCGTTGGAGCATCGAACGTGGTCCCGGTGACCATGATCCCCTTCGCGCGCGGATCGAACGCGAGAACATAGTCCATCGCAGACGCACCACCGGGTTCTTGAAACGCGACATTTTTCTTGTATCCCGATCCCTCCCGCTGCGGCTGCGGAATAAATCGCTTCAAACGCCCATAGGCTTCGACGGTGCCCAATTTGACACCTGTACCTTCGATCAGGTCGACGCCGCGGACGTTTCCTTGCAAGGTTGCGGTTGGCGGAATTCCCGTCACGATTTCGAAACGCGGATCCATGAGGATCGTGACATTCGCCGCGTTCACTCCCGCCCAAGTCGTATTTACATGTGTAGTCGAAAAAACGTGGATCGTGACCGGTCCGCTGACGTCCGCAAAGCTCGCGAATCCGAAGCTGTCGGGCGTCTTATTCTGTGCATCTGTGCCGGCGGTGACGGCGACGAACGCATCCGCGATCGCATCTCCGCTCACCGAATCGCGGACGAAAACGTCGAGCGTACCGGCGATGGGCCCACCTTTTGTGCCTTCCCCGTGCGTGGGTGAAGGTGGAGTCGGAATGGTGTTGTCGTCCACCTCTCGATCACCGCCGCAAGCGGCCGCCAAGAACACACCCACGAGACACAAAGCCCGAAACATGCGCCGAGCCTACGCTGACACCGCGATGACAGTCAGGTCCGACTGTCAAAGATGCGATCTTTTCCGGCATCCATTGTTAAGCGTGGCGGCACGGCGGTTGCGAAGGAAACGCGCGACGTCGACGTGCTCGATTTGCCGACTCGATACGACCGAACCTCAGACAGTCTGAACCTGTCTTTCGCGCGGACCGTGAATTATTCACGAAGGCGCTGAGCGTTCGTTTCGCTCGGCAAGTCGGGTGCGTGTCTTGCGCGCGATCCCGGTGGGCGCTAAGCAAAGCACGCCCCATGGATAAACAGAGACTCACTCGACTCAGCTCCACACTCTTGTTGTTTTTCTCGGTCGCCTGTGAACCCCCGAAAGACCGGCCGCCCGAAAAAACACCTGCTCCGCCGCCATCCGAGCCCGTCAAAATGAAAGGTGCGCCGCTGTCGAAGCTGGGAGAGGGTGAAGGCGCAGTCTCGATCGTCGCCTGGCCGGGATATATCGAGCGCGGGGAGACCGACAAAGCGTACGACTGGGTCACTTCTTTCGAGACCTCGACCGGCTGCAAAGTCAGCGTGAAAACCGCGGCGACCTCCGACGAAATGGTCGCCTTGATGAATGAAGGTGGCTTCGATCTGGTCACTGCGTCCGGGGACGCGAGCTTACGTTTGATCTCGGGCGGCCGCGTTCAAGAAATTAATACTGCGTTGGTCCCCAGCTGGTCGAAGGTCGATGCTCGCCTGCAAAATGCAGCGTGGCATACCGTAGGCGGCAAACATTTCGGCGTCCCTTATCAATGGGGCCCGAATATTCTCATGTACAACACCAAAGTATTTTCCACGCCGCCGACCAGCTGGAACGTGGTGTTCGAGGAAATGAAGCTCAGCGACAAAAAATCGAATAAAGGCCGGGTACAAGCATTCGACGGTCCGATCCATATCGCCGACGCCGCAATTTATCTGAAGACGCACAAACCGAATCTGGGGATCAAAGATCCCTACGCGCTGACCAAGGATCAATTCAAAGCGGTGCTCGATCTCTTGCGCCAGCAGCGCAAGATCGTCGGCCGGTATTGGCACGACGCGTTTATTCAAATCGACGACTTCACCAACGAAGGTGTGGTCGCATCGGGCTCCTGGCCGTTCCAAGTGAACTTGCTGAAGAGCAAAAATCAGCCGATCGCCAGCGTCTTTCCGAGCGAAGGTGTCACGGGTTGGGCCGACACGACGATGATGCATGTCGACGCCGAGCACCCAAATTGTGCCTATAAATGGCTCGAACATTCGATCTCCGCCAAAGTGCAGGGCGATCTCGCGGCGTGGTTTGGCTCGGTTCCCTCGGTCCCCGAGGCCTGCAAAGGCAACGCGCTCCTCACCGACGAGGGCTGCGACAGAAACGGCATGGCGCAATTCGATAAAATCGCGTTCTGGCGCACGCCGACCTCGGACTGCGGCGACGGCAAAAAAGAATGCGTGCCGTACCACGAGTGGGTGACCAACTATATTGCGGTGATCGGCGGTCGATGACTCCGGCGATCCGCTTCCTCGACGTCACCCGTCATTTCGGCCAGGTGCGCGCGGTCGACGGCGTCAGCTTCGACATCGCAGACGGCGAGTTTTTTACGCTGCTCGGGCCCTCGGGGTCGGGCAAGACGACCTGTCTCCGTTTGATCGGCGGCTTTGAGCATCCGACGTCGGGAAGTATTCAGCTTCACGGCGTCGAAGCGAAAGAAATGCCGCCCTACGAACGCGACGTAAATACAGTGTTTCAAGATTACGCCTTATTTCCGCACATGACGGTCCTGGAAAATGTCGAGTACGGGTTGATGATCAAAAAGACGCCGAAGCCCGAGCGTCGAAAACGCGCCGAAGAAATGTTGGAGCTGGTGCGGCTGCCAGGATTGGGTGGCCGCAAACCGGCGCAACTATCCGGCGGGCAACGCCAGCGTGTCGCTCTGGCGCGAGCGCTGGTCAATCGTCCGCGAGCCTTGTTGCTCGACGAACCGCTCGGCGCGCTCGACCAAAAATTGCGTCATGAAATGCAGTCCGAGCTGAAGGTGCTGCAGAAAAAGGTGGGTATTACTTTCGTCCTGGTGACACACGATCAGGAAGAAGCGCTGTCGATGAGTGACCGCCTGGCCGTCTTCCATCAAGGAAAGATCGAACAGATCGGAACGCCGAGCGAAATTTACGAACGACCGAAGACTCGTTTTGTCGCCGAATTCGTCGGTCTCACGAATATCCTCGATTACCAGGGAAAATTGCTCGCCCTGCGCCCGGAAAAAATATTTATCGCCGCAGAGGATGCACCTTCGGAGGAATCACCGCGCGCCAAAGGGAAAATTACTGAAGCGACCTATCTCGGCGCGAGCACGCGTTATCACGTGGCGCTCGATTCCGGGGCCGAGCTGGTGGTGGTCGAACAAAATCGCGGCGCGCGTGTCGAAAGGATCGGCAGCCGGGTCGCCGTATTTTGGACGTCTGATCCCCAGGAGCTCGGCCCGGCGTGAGCTTCCTTCGCCGAGTCGAGAATCGAATTCACCTTTCCCCGCGCGGAAAAGCGCTGCTTCTCCTCTCGCTGCCGCTCGCCTGGCTGGGGATAGTTTATCTCGGCTCGCTCACCACCATGTTGGTGCAGAGCTTCTTTTATCTCGATGATTTCACCGGCCGCGTCGTCCGCGAACCGACGCTGGCCACCTACGCCCAGCTCTTCACGCGCGCGAATTTGGACATCATCCTGCGGACAGCGGCCATGGCGCTCGCGGTCACCGTCTGCTGCGCGTTTCTCGCTTTTCCGCTCTCGTACTATATGTCGCGGTACAGCTCTCCGCGGGCCAAAGCCGCGCTTTATTTGGCGGTAACTTTGCCGTTGTGGTCGAGTTATTTAGTCCGCGTCTATTCGTGGAAATTAATTCTCGCGAAAGAAGGAATACTGAGTTTCGTCATCGGCGCGCTTCAGCTGGACGGCGTGTTGGAATTGGTGCTCGAGCTCCCGGTGATCGGTGGACCATCGCTCTCGGTTTCGCGCATCGGAACCTTTCTGGTCTTCGTTTACGTCTGGCTCCCCTATATGATTCTGCCGATCACTGCGGCGCTCGATCGTGTCCCGCGTACTTTGCTGGAAGCGTCCGCGGATTTGGGCGGAAAACCGGGAGATACTTTCAAGAAAATTACTCTGCCGCTCGCGCTTCCCGGGGTGGTGGCCGGATCTATTTTCACCTTTTCGCTGACGCTCGGCGATTACATCATTCCCGGCGTGTTGGGAAATTCGAGCTTATTTATCGGCCAAGCGGTGCTCTCGCACCAAGGGACCTCCGGAAATATTCCCTTGGCCGCCGCCTTCACCGTGGTCCCCATGGTGATCATGGCGCTCTATCTGACCGCAGCACGTAAGCTCGGCGCTTTCGAGGCGCTGTGAAATGAATACCCGCGCGCCCGTACTATTGAAAATCGCCGCCTACGGCGTGCTCGCCTTTCTCCATATTCCGTTCGTGGTGATCCTGCTCTATGCGTTCACCTCCGACGACGCAACTTATACTTTCCCGCTCCCCGGCGTGACGCTCGATTGGTTCGCGATCACTTGGAATCGACCCGACGTGTGGCGCGCGCTTTCGCTCTCCCTGCGTGTTGCCGCATTTTCTACGACGCTGGCGCTGGTCTTGGGGACACTGGCCGCGCTCGCGGTGAATTCCTCGAAGCTCCGCGGGAAAGAAGCGATCTCTTTTCTCTTATTATTGCCGATCGCGCTCCCGGGCATCGTCACCGGTATCGCGCTGCGATCGGCGATCAGTCTCGGGCAAATTCCATTTTCCGAGCTGACGATCGTCCTGGGCCACGCGACGTTTTGCATCGTCGTCGTCTACAACAACGTGCTCGCGCGATTGCGGCGGACCTCACGTTCGCAGCTCGAGGCGTCGATGGATCTCGGCGCCACCGGTTTGAAGACGTTCCGCCACATCGTCCTGCCGAATATTGCGACTGCGCTCTTCGCCGGCGGGATGCTGGCTTTCGCGCTCTCCTTCGACGAAGTCATCGTCACCACTTTTACTTCGGGCCAAGAAGAGACATTACCCATCTGGATCTCGAATCAGCTGACGCGCCCGCGTAATCGTCCGGTGACCAACGTCGTTGCGGTTTTCGTAGTGGTGGTAACTTTCATCCCTATTTTGCTCGCGCAGAAAATGACGCGCGAAGATCCGTAGCGCGCTGCCATCAAAATAGTAGACTGCGCTCGTGACGCGAAAAGCCCTGTTCGTTTGTTTGGTGCCCGTGTTCGCCGCGGCCTGCGGTGAAGACGATCCGATCCCGTTCGTGCCGAAAGCGACGATCGCTTCCGTCGGCGCTGACCCACTCAGCGGGAGCGCCGTCGAAAGTTGTCCGGTCTATCGCGAGGAAAAATGTGTCGCCGGCAAAACCGTCCGCTGTGCGATCTATGACCCTGCGAACAGCAGCTTCGTCGACACGCCGGACGTCCTGTTGGAACGCGTCTATGACTATGACCGCTGGTACGATCTCTACAGCTCACCGCAAGGCCTGACGGCGGAACGGGTCTTCGTCGGACCGATGCCCGGAAATACTCCGGAGTCCGAGTGGTCGAGCCCTTCACAATTTCAGGGTTGGGCAGGCGAGGGTGATGCAGGAATTTGGACGGGCGCCGCGCTCGTCTCCGATGCCTTTCGATACGCCGTGACTCGAACCGAAGCCGACTATCAGCGCATGGAAAATAAAACCCGCGCTTTGGTCCGGAGCTTCGAGGTGACCGGTGTGCCGGGATATTTGGCGCGTTATCACTATCTCGGGCTGCCGGAAGGGACTGCGAACGACGATCGGCTCATGTTGCGTTTCGGCGAGCCCGGCGACGTTGATATCGACATCGAGAACCTCGATGTTTCCGGCCTGCCCGAAGAATATCGCATCGGCGTCGACGACGGCATGGGAGGCCGCGTGCAGGGCGTCCCTCGTTGGAACGGCGATCCCTCGATCGATCAATATACCGGTCCGATGATGTCCTTCCCGATCGTGCACGGTTTGTTGCGCGATGAGTCGCTGAAAGAAAAAATGGCCTATCACCTGACCTGTTATTTGAAGCGATTGAAACGGGTCGAAGTCATCAACCTGAAATCGCGACCTGATCTGTTGGCCGAACTACAAATGCTTTTCGGCGGCTCCAGCCTCAAGCTCGATCCCGATGATCCGGACCTCCGTCAGCTCGACAAGCTCGTGTGGTACGTCCATCCGGGCATCAACCGGATGAACGTCGATAAGTTCGTCGGTACCTGCCCGGACAAAGTTCAGCTCGAGCCGTGGAAAGTTCTCGACGCGAAAAAAGACTCTTTCGAGCTCGACCTTTTATATCTGGCGGCGGAGATCAACCGCGACACGCGCACCCTGGAAACGCAGATCGATCATTTTTACGTGGCGAATCTTCGCGGCGGCGATGCGAGCCATCTCATTCATCTGGCGACGCTCGCGTACTATCTGACCGGCGAGGAACAATATAAGAGCTTCTTATTCGACGAGCTCCTGGGAAATATCGGCGCGGGGGGTGTCGCCCGTACGATGATGTCCTTCCGTCTCCCGGATTGGTGCTTCAAGTTCTACGGCGACCACATCACCTACGGAACGCACTGGCAGTTATTGACGATGCTCCCCGAGGGCGAGCTCAAGAACGAAATGATCCGCGTGATGGAAGAGGAGGCTTGGCAAAAAGCGCTCTACAATCACCACAGCGCAAAATTCAATATTATGTACGGCTCGGTCATGCCGGACGGGCTCTCCACGGATAAAAATCGTGTGGTGCAGACGGCGATCGAGCAGCTCCGTGATTTCGGCGGAAACGGCGGTACATTACACGCGCCGCGACGCACCCATCACCGCGAGCGCCAAGACATCATCGATCAATTTCCCGGCGGCGTGACGGTGCGTTGTCCGACCGAAGACGAACGTACCCAATGTGAAGCGCGGACGACGTTCTTCGGGATCGATTTCGAAGGTCAGATTATTTCGCGAGCCTGCGACGGCCGCGCGGGTGAGTGCCAAATGGCCGACGGTATGTGCACCGACGGCATCGCGTCGGATGGTCTGCCGCCGCGCCTGCGGACCTATGCCGATTTCATGTGGCAGCGGAGCCCGTTCAATATCGGAGAAAGTATCGCGGTCGACGGACAAAAACAGTCGCCGGGCCGCGATCTCAGCGAGCCCTATTGGATGGGTCGATATTACGGCATGATCGGCGAAGGCGCCGGCCAGGTGCTCGCCTGGCGCTCGACTGATAACGACTGCGAATAATACGGCGGAGTTAATTTCGCGAAGCTCGGGCCGGTGGCGTTGTTCTCGATCTTCCGCCGGCGTTTCATCCATTCTTCGCGGGTGATTCGATAAAATCGATAACTCTTGCCGGCGAAGTCTTTCGTTTCCACCGCGCGATAACCGAGCCTCCGTACCACGGCATCGGCTGCAGTTTTGCCTTCGCGGGTCTCCCAGCCGAGCGCGTCGATGCGCAGGTGGTCGAACATATAGTGCGCCATGGCGTCGGCGCTGTGGAGCGCGGCGAAAGCGTTGCGGTGTCGCTCCTCGGGGATCGCGTAAAGGAAGGACCACGCGTCGAAGGCTTCGGTCGGCGGAAAAATGATCACGAAGCCGATACGTGTCCTCGAGGTCAGCTCATGGATGATCCCAAAGACGTGTGAATTGAGGCGATGCCGAGCGCGAATTTCCGCACCCGAAGGCGCGCCCAATCCCAGGCTCTGATAGATCGCCGGTTCATCGAATGCCCGGCAAACATAGTCCACGTCGTCCCCGCCGGGAGGCAACAAACAGATCGAGCCCCGTTGGATTCCGTATTCCACGACGCACCGAGCGGATCAGCCTGCGGGGCCGATCTGCGGCGCTCCACCCGCAGGATTTGCCGGCGCACCCGGCTGCGCAGCGCCAGGTATTCCCGGCTGCAAAGCTCCACCCGGGCCTGCGGCTCCACCGGCCGCTGCACCGCCCGCCGGCGTAACCTGATCGGGCTGCATGCCGAGCTGCTGCAAGATCTGCTGATTTTGCGGCGTCATATCGACGGCCATCGCGCCGTTGGGTCCCGGCTTTCCAATTCCCAATTTCTGGAGAATCGCCTGATTTAATTTCTTCTTGGCATTGTCCATTTGGCCGGCATCGAGCCCGCTGCCCTGCATTTTCTGCAGAACCTGGTCGCGGAAATTCTTAATATCCCCGATCGAGCGAATATTCGGACTATTCAGCATTTGAATGAAGCGATCGACCTCTGCTTCTTTATTCTGCTGCGCTGCTTGAGCGCCCTCTGCACCACCGGCACCTTTTGCGCCTTCCGCGCCGCCGGCAGGACCCGCAGGACCTGCGTCGCCGCCGCCTCCGCCTTCTGCTGGAGCCTCGGCCTTCGGTTTATCTTTTTTCTGTCCGATTGCACCGATGCCCATTTGAATCAGAGGCATGGCGATTCCTGCGATTGCGCCCATAACGAAGCTGTAGAGCACCGGCTGTGCCAACGGCTCAGCACGTCCGATCTCGCACAGCGTTCACCGGATCGCCGTCCACCGCTGTGCACAGTGCAACTCAAAGACGCTCGACGGCGAGCCTGCAAGCAGCGGCCGCGGTCGAACACATCCTTCAGTGCGCGCGAGCGATCTGTTCGCGAAGAAATTGGTGTTCCGGATCGCGGTGCGTCCGCTCGTGCCAAAATTGCCAGAGCGAAAAACCTGGAATATCGAGCGGAGGTTTTCTAATCGCCAGCGGAAATCTGCGCCCGAAACGCGTCACCAAACGTTCCGGTGCCGTGAGCACCATCTCGCTCTCGCTGACCAACATCAGCGCCGTCGCAAAGCTCGGAACGGCGAGGCGCACCCGGCGAGATAGTCCCTTTTCGGCGAGCACGCGATCGACCACGCCACCCGGGCGCCCGCGCGGTGCGATCAATACATGGTCGAGCTCGATATATCGCTCCAGGTTGAATCCGCGGCGCAACACAGGATGTCCGCGCCGCAACACGCAGACGAAACGTTCGTCGAATAATTTTTGCCCCATCAAGCTCGGGCTGGGCGCGCTGATATGCATCGCGAGATCGAGCGTGCCGCGTTCGAGCGCCAAACCGATATCGTCGGGAAAAGAAATACAGGAGAGATCGACACCGGGCGCTTCTTTCGCCAAGGCGCGCACCAAACCTGGCAGCACCACGATGTGGCCATAGTCCGCGGAGCCGACGATAAAAGTGCGCTTCATTTCTTTTGGGGAGAGCGCTGTCCTTTTGGTCATCAGCGCTTCGACGCCGGCCAGAATTCGTGCGACCTCGGAGCTGAGCACATCGGCACGCTCCGTGGGCACCATTCCCCGGGGTGTACGCACGAACAGTTGATCGTCGAAAGTTTCGCGGAGCCGGCCCAGGGCATGGCTCATCGCCGACTGTGAGAGGCCGAGCGCGGAGGCCGCCCGGGTGACGTGTCGCAGCTCGTAAAGACGAGCAAAAGCGCGCAAAAGATCGAGGTCCGGCGCGACATTCGTCTTCTGCATGATGGTTATGACTAACATGCATTGGACTGATTCGGGGAGAGGACCTATTTCAAGCGGCAAGGAGAAACACAGATGTTTATCGTTCTTGGAGTCAGCGGAAATACAGGCTCAGTTGTCGCGCAAACTTTGCTCGAGCAGAAAAAGCCGGTGCGCGTCGTGGTTCGCGATGCCGCCAAAGGTGAGGCATGGAAGCAAAAAGGCGCCGCGGTCGCGGTCGCGGATGTGACCGATGAAGCTGCATTGGCGCGCGCGTTTCAGGGCGCGACCGGCGTCTACGCGTTGCTGCCCCCGGACCTCAAAGCGGTGGACACCATCGCTCGTTTGCGCGGGATTGCGGATGTGATCGCCGGTGCCGCGAAGGCCGCGAAAGTTCCGCATTTGGTGCTCCTGTCGTCGATCGCGGCGCAACACGAGACCGGCACGGGCCCGATCAAATCTGCGCATTATGCAGAGAAAGTTCTGCGCGCGGCGGGCGTGACCTCCACCTTCGTGCGAGCTGCATATTTCATGGATAATCATCTGAATGTGCTTCCGCTGATCAAAACGCAGGGCGTGCTCCCGGTGTTCGCGGATCCGAGTTATCCGTTCGCGCAAGTATCCACACGCGACATCGGCCTCACCGCAGCGAAGGCGCTCCTCGAGGGCGCGAAAGAGACGCAGATTATCGAGCTGTCCGGCCCGCGCGAATACAGCATCAACGATGTCGCCCAGGCGTTCAGTACAGCGCTCGGACGTCCGGTCAACGCCGTGCTCGCACCACTCGACCAATTGGTGCCGACGTTCATCTCCATGGGCGCATCCGAATCGATCGCCTTACAAATGCGAGAAATGTACGAAGGTATGGGCGTCGGAAAGATCGCGTGGGAAGGCGGAAATGCGCGCGCTGTTCGCGGTACCGTCGATCTCGATACTTTCGTCAAAAGTGCGCTTCGGTGAGACCGGGGAGTTATTTACTCTCGTCCGGTAGTACGGGCTTTTTTCTGTATTTCCCCACGATCGGCGTCAGCGCCAAGGTCACCAAAATCCGGATCGGCTGAGTTATTTTCGTCACCAGCCACGCACCGGCTGCGAGCCCGGCACCTTCCTCGACACCTTCGACGTCGAAACCCATCGAGAGCGCGATCGCCGCCGCCGCGAAAGTAACTCCAAAGATGACGAAATAGATCGTGATGGCCAACGAGCCATACTCGGCGAACATCGTCTTGAGCCGTTGGCCGAGAGATGGTTTCGGAGGAGGGAGCTCGGCCACCGGGCTCAAAGTAGTCAGGCCGCGCGAATCAGGGCAAATAAAAACAATCTATAAAACCCCGCTCCCGACCGACGCTGAGAAAAAATTGAGCGTCCACGAACGTGCCCTTGATCAGGTCGCGCTCGGTGACCCACGAGGTTCTCCCTCCGAGCGGATCGGAGACCAGAAATCGCCGGCTCGGCTTTTTCCCGTCGACTGCGGTCATCAACATCCAGTGGCTCGGCTCGCAGGTGCCGAACGGAACGTCGACGCCGCGTTTTAACACGCGTTCCACGGCGTCGAGATGACGCCAACTTTGTCCGCGCGCAAAACCTCCGGCGGGAGTCGTCTGACGGTAGGAAATGCCGGTCAGCGGCGTCAGCAATTTGCCGAGCGCCGCAGCGAAACTATCGAAGCCGATCCCTTCATCGCGTGAAGGGAGCGAAGTTTTTCTCAGTTGGGAGAGCTCGCGCGACGACGGGAAGCCGTCATTTTCCCGGCGAATGATCCCCAAAGCCGCAGCGGCATCTTTGTCGAGCGGACCTTTTTTCTCCGCATACGTCCGAAAAGCCGCGACCTCTGCCTGCGTGAGCTCCCCTTTGCCGAGCAATCGGCCGGCCGCATTCCGCGTCCGCGCACGCAATTGTGCGATCCCTTGTCCGAGCGCGATTCCGCCGAAGTCTTCGAGAATATTACGCTGGAAACGGGCGATCGGATCGTTCGTGCTCCCGGACGCCAACGTCGCGCGATTCAGCGCGAACGCATAGATCGGATCCGCTTCGGCCAACATCATCTGCAACACCGAAGGACCGCAGGAGGCCGTGTAGCGCTGATTCAGGCCGTCATTATCCGCATGAATATCCGGCTCGGTGCGCGCACGAACTATCCCGCGCCGATCGACGATCGACATGGGATCCTGCAAATTATCGTTTGCCAGAGAATTGCGATCGAGGACCGAGGCACGCCTCAATATTTCCTCGTCGGAATATTTCGCGAGCAGCGAGGAAAATTCACTGATCTTTTGGACAGCAGACTCGGAATTTCGCCCGAGCAGCTCACTGAGACGTGCCACCGTTGCGCGCAGGATCAAGGTCCGTCCGACGTCACTTTTCGAGCCGGCGACGAGCTGTCCGATCTGTTCCCGCGAAGAAGAATCGAGCCGGCCCCACAAGGCCGAGAGGCGCGAACGTTCGTGCCCGGTGAGCAACTTCTCTTTGCCTTCGGGACCTGCGCCGCGTTTCAGCTCCGCGCTGCGTGAGATGGCCGCGAGGACAGCTGCACTCAACGGAGCAGAGCTTGGATCCGACGATTTTTTCGCGCGAGCGGCCGAAGATGGTCTCGAAACACCGGTCGCAGCGAGGTTCGGCGAGGTCGCGGGCCGGATGGGCACGCCCCGAAGTTAGCACCGTTTTCTTACGGGCTCAGCCCGACAAACGGCCCCCAATCGCTGGTCTGGCCGGGCGAACCGAAGCCAAAATAGGGGTCTTCGGGGAGCTCCGGCTGCCCTTCGGTGAGGTCAGATTCGTCGATCTCATAGTGCCCTTTTTCCTCGCGCGTGAACCTCACCATGGTAATTCGAGCGTCCGCCAAACGTAGCTCCAGGCTCGTGGCTTCGCTGAGATCGAAACCTGCGCCGCCGACGGCAACCGCGTCGTTCACCCAGCCCGGGGTGTATGCGGAGCACGCGGTGGTGGGGTTCAGGCGAGGGCCGCCGATCGCGCCGGAAAAGATGACCACGTTTTCATTCGGGCCGACCGTGCGCGCCGGGAGGACGCCGGCGATCCTCTCTTCGTTTGGCGCGGAGGTCGTGGTGTACACCAGCTCGATCCCTTCAAGCTCGAGCGAAGTATTTGTTCGATTGAGGAGCTCGATGAATTGATCGTCGAGCGCGTCGACTAAGCCGTCGCAGTTCGCATCGTCGCTGTCCAAGTTGGGGAAGAAGGACAAGTCGCGCGGGATGAGCAGCTCGCGAATCGTCAGCTCACCTGTTCTCGGGGACACTGCTGAATTGATCAAAATTTGTGAGCTGTCCTCACCCACCGGATGGCTGAGGCGCAGCTCAGCGTGGTCACCGGCCACGGCAGACTCCAAAACACGCATCCGAAATCGTCTGACTTCAGCACCCGCCGGTTCGATCGGCAGAGATAGTTTCGGATAGGAGCTCGAGAGCACGAAGGGAATTTCAGGGCGCTCGTTTCGGCTGACTTCAAATATGGCGGTATCTCCCGGCGCGATCGAAATCTGCGCCGGGCTCAATTGCACCTGATAATATTCTGGAATATCTCCGGCGAATTCGAACGCGAAGTCATATCTGGTGCCCAGCGCGACCACGGCGAGGATCGCGTCGCCGTAATACGTCTCGCGGTCGAGCACGATGAAGAGCGTCTCGGTGTCGCGCCGGCTTTGATCGTCACCATAGGTGTTGAGCTGGAACGTCATGGTCGAGGTCGACGCGCCGAAGCGAGTGATAACCAACCCGACTTCCAAACACTCGGGCACGTCTTGGCCGGTGAAACGAAAACGTAGCGGCAACATGCTTATGCCCTGGCCCCCGACTACGATCGGAACGACAGCGCCCGGAGCGAAGGGCCGAAACTCCTCGGCGTTCTCTCCGACTTCGATCGTTTGAATGGCGCCGATCTTCCCCGGCGTGTCGCAGGAATCCGGCGGTGGAGCGCCACCTCCGCAGCTCGCCGCGGTGATCGCTTGCGAGAAAAAGAGGAGCAGGAAGGCGCGCGCGAAGACGCCGAAGGAAAAACGCATGGGCGATCGATCTCTACCGCGGATGCGTGCGCGCCTTCGACTGTGATCGCCGGCGTTCAGCAGAGAGTATCAACGAGAAATAACGCGCCCGAATTGATGATAGAGCGGAATACTCATCACCACGGGTTTCGGCAGCGGCGCCGGTTCTTCTCCGTGTGGGTAGATCACCAGATAAAGGCGATTTTCGCCTTTCTCCGCGCGGACTCGGTGTCCGGCCAGCTCGACCCCGTCATCGGCCCAATCCCGGATGATGCGTCGGATCGTGCTCGGCGGAGGAGCATCGTGCTCCGCGGTGAGCTCAGACAACATGATACGGCGCGGCTCGACGATGCCCTGGGCAGCGCGCCGGATGGATTCGGTCAGACGAGCGATACTCATACTCCTTCACTGATCTTCCGAACGATCTACGTCAAGAGGCGTCGTACGCGCTTCTGAGCTCAATCGAAAAGATCCTGGTCTTTGGATCAGTTACGCGAACGTGATTTCGGACGCAATTTTTCAGCTCGTTGCAGGAAAACGCGTGGCACAAAGTGCGCGAAACAGGCTTCGCGAACGAAATTTCCAAGACCTTCGGACACTTTGTCGGTGATCGCCCCCATCTTCGGAGATCGAGGGCTCGTCGTGTATCGTTCTCGAGACGTGCGACGTTCCACTTCGCGGCTCGACCTCGCCTTGGCGCTACTGACGATCAGCTCGATAACACCGTCGGTCGCGCTCGCCGCCAACCTGATCCCTGGACCTGAACAATCGAACTACAATGAAGAGCTCGGACAAAAAGCAGACGCGTTCGGCATCCAGCTCCATCAATTGGTGACGCCGCCGATCGGATTCAGCCTCGATATTTTCGTGTTGGATGAGGCGAAAAAAGAAATCATCGATCAATTTTTCGCGAGCGGAGAACGCGATTTCCAGAAATTCACCGGAAAACATCCTTACGAAGTCATCGACGCCTATGAAGAGTACGCGCACTCCGGAATATTCGGCGGCGTACAAGTCGCGGGCGACGCATTTCGATATGCCGTGTTGCGCGACTCCGGTGCGCCCGACGCCGAATTGGAAGACGCCCGTGCAGCGTTCCTGAACGGGCTCGACGCGCTCGATTGGTTCGTGAGTATCACCGGTGCACCCGGTGTCGTCGCGCGCGGTCTCCGGCGCGTTACGCCGAAAGACGGTGAGCCGCCGCTGCCCGGAGAAATTCCGGCGACCGTGCCGCTCTTCGACGACGACGGCGATCCTTTGCCGGAATGGAAAGCTCCAACTTGGCGCGCCGATCGTTCGGGCCGGCTGCCGTTTCTCATCTGGCTCGATGATACTTCGCGGGATACTTTCATCGGATATGTTTTCGCGCTCGGGATCGCCTACGACATCGGCGTCGACGATCCGAAAATTCCGCAGGATAAAATTGCGAAGCTGAGCGAACACGCGCGCGCGATCGGCCTTCGTTTATTGGAGAAGGTTCGCGTCGCCGACGGCGCGGAGATCGATCTCGTGCTGCAAGATGCAGACGGCCGACCGACGACGTATCACGCGCTTTCGGCCGAAGAGATCCTCGAAGGTATCGTGGGTGTCGAAGGCTCGAGCGGTTTCAACGCGCTGATGGCGCTCGGCACGCTGCGCACGCTGTATCATGTCAGCGGTGAGCCGAAGCTCTGGGTGCATTATCAAAATCTGATCAAGCGGCGGCGATTCTTCGACGTCATGGAGAGCTCGCTCAAAGATATTTCCTATTTTCACGAGCTCACCAACTATACCCAGGTGAATATGAACTTCCTCGCCGCGTACGGGCTCCTCCGCTACGAAAACGATCCGGATTTGGCGATTCGGGCGCGCGGAGTTTTAGAGACCGAAATTTACGCCGCGGATCGCGAACGTTGTCCCAAAGGTCTGAAGATGTCTTTCTACGACCTGATCTATGCCGCCTTTCGGACGGAGGGGATCGGCGGTCCCGGAAAACGTGCGGTGCTCGATGGAATGGAGACTTTGGTCGAACATCCTTCGCCGCCCTATTGGGATCATTGGGTGGAGAATTGCGACGGCGCCGAGATCGAAGCTCTCTCTTGCGTGCTGCTCGATGGGACACGTGTCGCGCTCTCGGCACGGCGCGGATATGGAAATGAACGCGTGGTCGCGGTCGATCCGATTCCGATGCGCGTGCGCCCACCGAGTGATTTTATCTGGCGCTCCGATCCGCATGCCGTGAACGGTGGTGGTCTGCCACGGCTGAACCCGGGCGGAGATTTTCACGCGGCCTATTGGTTGGGACGTTTCCTTGTCGCGAGTGAGTCCGGCCTCGATAATATTTCCCCGATCGCGCGCGGCGTCCCGGACTATATCCCCGAGGAAGAGACCACCTGCGCTTGTAATACCGGCACCCCGGAGACGACACCGGCGGGCCTGGCCCTGGTGGCCATGGTGATCGGGTTGGCTCTGGCGCGGCTGACGCGGCGTAATTAATTTCCCCGCAGCCCGCATGTCCGATACTTCCACCACTTTTCTTCCGAATCAGGAGCTCCCTGTGCACCGGTGGTTTCGGTACTCCGCCGGATTTTCCGGAGCGTGGGTGGCGGAGGAAGTATCTCGTATTTGTCGCCCCGGAAAATCGGTGGTGCTCGATCCTTTCGCCGGCTGCGGTACGACGATCATTGCGGCACAACAGCTCGGCGTCTCGGCGATCGGCCTGGAAGCGCATCCCTTCGTGTTGCGGGTGGCGCGCGCCAAGCTCGCTTGGACCGGAGATATTGCTGATTTCGAGAAAGCGGCCGGCAATATTTTGAAACGAGCCGCGTCTTCGAGAGCGCGGGCGAAATTACCGCCGGACAGCTCGCTGACCGCACGAATTTACCATCCCGCCGCGCTCGCGGAGTTGATGCAACTCTTGACGGCGATCCTCAAAGAAGATGCGGAGGACGAGCTCTGTTGGTTGGCCCTGATCTCCATCCTCCGGGCCTGTGCGAAATCGAATACGGCACCCTGGCAATATGTTTTGCCGCGAAAATCCAAAGCACGAACCGCGGCTCCTTTGGTCGCGTTTCGCATGCAGGTCGAAAAAATGGCCGGCGACATGCGCGAGCTACAGAGCTTTGGGATCAAAGCCGGCGCCGCTGAGATCGTTCGAGGCGACGCGCGCCTGTGTGAAGGGATCGAGGACGAAAGTATCGATCTGGTGCTCACCTCACCGCCTTATCCAAATAATTATGACTATGCCGATGCGACGCGCGTGGAAATGTCCTTTCTCGGTGAAGTCGAACGTTGGGCCGACCTGCACCAGGCTGTGCGCAAATATTTAATTCCTTCGTGCTCGCAACATGTGGATCGAGAGAAGCCGCAGCTCGCGGTGTTGCTCGCTCGTGAAGAGCTGGCGCCGATCCGTGACGAGCTGAGCCTGGTCTGTGAGCAGCTCGCCGAGCTTCGCGGAACACGCGCCGGAAAAAAGAATTACGACGCCATGGTCGCCGCATATTTCGTCGCCATGGCCGAAACCTTGGCTTCCCTATCGCGCGTGATGAAACCCGGCGCGCGCCTCTGTTTCGTCGTCGGTGATTCCGCGCCCTACGGAGTGCACGTTCCCGTCGAACGTTGGCTCACCACCCTCGGCGAAAATGTCGGCTTGGGCGCGCCCGAATTCGAGGAGACGCGCAAACGAAACACCAAGTGGTTGAACCGCAAACACCGTGTTCCGCTTCACGAGGGACGCCTCTGGCTGACACGCTCGCGGTTGCACCGTTACACCCGCAACAGGGTGACGGAGCGGGAAAAATCGCAATCGGGACGCTGATCTGAGCTCTCGGCACGCCGGCCGCAATATTCCGGCTCATGGTTGCTGCACGCAGGCTCGACAATAACTCGCCCCGTATCGGAGTCGGCTCCCGTCTCGACAGTGCACCTTCGCGAATCGAAGCGCCGGCGCCGGCCGCGCGTGTCGAGGCGCCTGCACCGACGCCGGTCGCAACCGCAGATACCGCCGTGCGCGATCGTGCCGACGCCATGCCGCTCCCGCAACACAGCACCGCCGCTGAAGGGATCGCGACCAACGCGCGCAACGAGACCAACGATGTCGATCTGAAGAAGGCAAAACATCTCTATGTGCCGCAACCGATTGTGGTGCGCGCCGACGGTGAAGAAGGCGCGGCCAAGATGCCGCACAACAAAGGTAAGCTTCACTACGAAGGCCGCGGCGGTGATCTGAAGCTCGACGAGGGCATGGACGCAGACTCCATGTTGAAGTCGAATAAGATTAACCTCACGACTGTCCCCGCGAACATGTCGAAAGCGGAGGCGGACGCGATCAAACAAGCGGTCGTGGCGTTGGTCGTAACCAACGATATGATCGGCTATGAGGCCGACGTCAAAATCCAGGTCAACGGCAAGATGCGTTTCGCAACTATCCAAGTAGACCAAAATAAGAATGCCACCGCCACGCTTCATCCCGATGCGCCTACGGCGAAAGCGCTCGATAAAGCGGCGGAAGGGAAATCGAAGACCGAGTGGAAAAATAAGCTTGAAAAAGACTTCGGCGTAAAGCTCGAGGAACGTGGAGGCCGCTCCTGGACCTCCACCGATTTGAAAGAGATGCACGCTGCATTTTCCTTGATGAGCAAGGACGAGAGAGCCGCGCTACAAGGCCTGCGCGTGGTGCGCTCCGACCAGATCAAGCTGAGCACCGAAGAAGCGGCGCACTCGCACCGTAAGGATCCGGCCGGGCTCTATCGCGGCGCCTCAACGCGCGAAGGCAAAAACAACGCCTCGATCGAGATCGACGACGACGCGTACAAGGGAAACAAGAGCCGCTTCGTGGGCGACGAGAACAAACAGTGGCGGTCGAGCACGCAGACCGTTCTGCATGAGGTCGGTCATGCCGTCGCCGATCGCCGCCGCCTGGAAGCGCGGATGGAATATGACGCGGCCTTCACTGCGCTGGCGAACAGCAACGGAAAATATCAGGCGCAGAAGCTCGATATTACGATGAAACAATATGCGCTGAAGCCGGAGGCGGTCGATAATTTCTTGGCGAAAGCGGATCGCGTCGACAACTTATTGTCTCTGCGCGGCCAAGACGGTTTGAACGGCAAGGAGAAGACGAAATACGACAAACAGCTCACCGCCGCCATCAAGGAGCGCGACGCGGCATTTGGGAAGATGTCGACCGAGGATCAGGGCCGCATGCAGCCGCTTCGTGATACTCAGACGAAACATCAGTCGAATATTACGCGTTTGGAAAAGGCCGAGGCCGCGAACACCAAACACGGCTCAGAAAACACAGACCGTCTCAAGGCGTTCTACGCGGCGGTGGATCCGAAAGGCACCAAGAACGATATTCAGCCGTTCACCGACTATGCGTCTGCTTCGTGGAAAGAGGGCCACAAAGACGAGTTTTTCGCAGAGGCTTTCGCGCTCTATAAGTTGGACCCGAAATTCGTGGAGAAGAACTATAAAGCGGTCTTCGATTTCTTTGAGGCGGGCGGCCACGTCAAATAGTCATAGTTTGAAGACACGTTTCGCATTTTCGCCGAGAAAAAGGCGCTTTGCTTCTTCGCCGAGGTCGAGCTCACCGAGCTGGGCGAGGCAATCGCTCGGGTTGACCATGGGGAAGTTACTTCCGAAAAGGACCTTCTTTTTTCCGTGCCCGCGAATATATTCTTTGAGCGCGGCGGGATATCGCTTCGGTTTATAGGCCGAAGTATCGATATAGACGTTCGGATATTTCGTGGCCAAAGCGATCATTTCTTCGTGCCACGGATATCCAATATGTCCGCCGACGATCACCAGCTCCGGAAAATCGAGCGCGACCTCGTCGAGATAGGGAATCGGACGACCGGGTTCGGACGGCCGCATGGGACCGGTGTGACCGACTTGCAAACAGAACGGAATTTCCAGCTCGATACACTCTGCATAAAGTGGATAATAATGGCGATCGTTCGGCGGCAAATTCCATAACCACGGCAAGACTCGGAGCGCACGCAGCCCGAGCACGCGCACGGCACGGCGCAGCTCGCGCACCGCCACCATCGGCTGCGAAATATCGACCGAAGCGACGCCCGTGAACACCTCCGGCCGCGCGCGCACAAAGGAGGCGACCTCGTCGTTGCTGATCAAAGGCCCGCTCGGTCCGTGCCATGCAGTGAGCATTGCGCGCTCGACCCCGGCAACTTCCAGCGCGGCGAGCGTCATTTCCACGGGGATCTCTTCCGGTATTTCGACGACACCCATCCAGCGCCGCAGAGTTTCGAACATCGGATCGCCGAGGAACTTGGGGGTCGGATGTTGGATCCATGCGTCGACGATCATGGCTCGAGCTTCGATCGTGCGCGTCCCGCGATCAAGGTGGCACAAGCTCCGGGACCACAGCCGATATCGAGAATGGAAGCGCGTGGAGCGAGGTATTTGCCGACTGGAGAATAGACGTGGCGTTCGCTCAGCCTCGCTGATTGATCGAAGCGCGAATATTCACCCGCGAGCGCATCGAAGATCGCTCTCACCGCAACAATCCGCATATCATGTTGGGGGATGGTGGTGACGGCGAAGGGGAGCGCTGCGCGGACCTGGACGTTGCGTTTGGCACCGTGGGTCATCGCCGGCGGCATGACGCTCTTCGTGCTCCAGCGTCATTCCTATCGCGAAATTCTCGAGCAGATGCGGCAGGGCGATGCGTTGTCGATGATCCCGCACGCTCTGCTCGGGCCGCTGATCTATTTGGCGATCGTCAGTCTCGCCGATCTGCTCATCCTCCGCGCGCTCGATGCCCGCGTGAGTTACTACGACGTCTTCCGAGGCAAAGGAGCCACCGCAACCTTGGCTGCGCTGAGCTACGTGCTCGGCGGCGGCGCCTACGCGTTGTGGATCGCGAAACGCACCAAACACGGCGCAAAAGAGGTGAGCGCCTCGTTGCTCTATATCTTGGCCAGCGATCTCACCGCGGTTTGTATTTTGGCGAGCGTTGCCATGTTCGCCACCGAAGTGAGGCTTCCCGAAGAATTGAAGATCGTCGCGCCGGCGCTCGCCTGTGCCTGGCCGTTGGTGATCGCGATCGGGCCGCGAAAATTGATCCTACCCTGGCCGAAAGTCCCGCGGCTCCACGCGTACGTGAATATTCTCGTACGCTGCACGGCGATCTCGGTCAGCTCACTGGCCGCATGGACAGGTGCGCGGGCGTTCGGGCTCGAGCTTCCCTTCGGCGCCACGGCGGTCCACATGCCGATCATTCTCTTGGTGCAGGCGCTGCCGGTGAACGTGGGTGGGTTCGGCGCGGTCCAAGGCGTGTGGCTGGTGTTTTTCACGCCCTATGTCGAGGGAGCGAAAATTCTCGCCTTTCAAATATTGTGGCAACTCATGCTGAGTATGTCCATGGTGCTCCGCGGACTGCCGTTTTTGCCGCGGGTCACCGAAGAAATCGGCAAACGTAAATCATAATTCACTCCACCGTTTCGATCGACAGCTCACGCAGGCGCGCGCCGATGCGCACTTCACACTCATCCCCTTCGAACTTACCGAGCATCGATTTTCCGAGCGGAGATTTCGGTGTGACCACCTGAATTCCTCCGCTCAGCGTCACCCCGCCGCCGTGAGGCGCCATAAAATAAGTCGAAGCGGTCCCCGACTCGTCGACGGTGATCACCGCGGAGAGCGCGATCGGTTGGCCTTTTTTGAACGCGCGTACCTGCATCCCGTCCAGCTCGACGACCGCGTTACCCAGCTCTTCGATACGGATCGCGTGTCCGCGCGCGATATACGATTGTTCGATCGCACGCGTGTCTTTGTCGTCTTCGGCTTTCGCTTCGTCGTGCGTCGCCGCCGCCTGCGCATCTTCTTGTGCACGGAGCAGCGTTCCCAGCGATTCACGGATCGTCGCGAGCAGCTCGTTCTTGAGCGCGGTTTTGTCTTTCGCGCGGGCCACGGATCTATCGTAAAACATAGACTCTCGCATTGACAGTCCGGTGAGCGGCGAGCGACCGATGATCCCGTGAGCGCGGGTGAGCGGCGGCTGGAAGGGGCGGCGGACGGCGTGCATGCGCGGGTGCATGAGCTGGTCGCGGGCCTCTCTACGCGGGGGAAATTGCTCGACGCGCCGTGTGGAGCGGGGGCGTTGGCCAGCTCGGTCGCACCGCTCGGCTTCGACGTCTACGGCATCGATCTCGAGGCCCATCCGCAGCAGAAATTATCTGCGCAGAATTTTCGTCTCGGGAACCTGGACGCAGGTATTCCTTTCGACGCGGGTTCGTTCGATGTGGTGCTCAGTGTCGAAGGTGTCGAACACTTGGAGGCGCCGAAAAAATTCGTGCGTGAGCTCGCCCGGGTCTTGAAACCCGACGGATATTTGGTGATTTCCACGCCGAATATTCTCAACGTGACTTCGCGCTGGCGATTTTTTACGCGCGGCTTTCACAAACACTTCACGCCGGATAGTCGGGCACAATTTTCCTCCGGACACTTACACGCGGTCGACTATGTATTGCTGCGGCAATTTCTGGAGAGCGCGAATTTGGAGATCGTCTCCGTGTCCACGAATCAGCTCCTGCGCGGACTGCGGGAGCGATTTTTCGGCTGGTTGATCCGTACTTTCACCAAAAACAAACATCCCTTCGCCAAAGAGCTGCTCAGCGACGAGCTGCTCTACGGACAGATCTTGATCGTCGTCGCGAGAGCGAAATGGCAGAGCCCCTAAAAAATTATTTCAACCGCAAAATGATCGAAGAGCTCGGGTCGAATCTCTCGCGTGCCGATAAGAAATTTCCGCGCGAAGAATTCCTGCGGCGTTCGCTGCACGGCTTGGATGCGTTGGAGCTGACGCCACGGGGGCGTCATGTCGCGAAAATTCTCGCCGAGCTGCTGCCCAAGGACTTCGAGAAAGCCTCGAAGATTATCCTCGCTTCTTTGGTGCCCCGAGGTGTCGGTGGTTCAGGCAATGCCATGGACCCGTTCAAATATATGCCGTACACCTTTTATGTCGCCGAACATGGGCTGAGCCATTTCGAAGCTTCGATGACTCTGCAATATGAGCTGACCAAGCTCTTTACCGCAGAATTCAGCATCCGCAGCTTCATCGAGCACGACGAAGGGCGCACCCTGGCGCGATTGAAAAAATGGACCAAGGATCCAGACGAACACATTCGACGTCTGGTGTCCGAGGGGACACGTCCGCGCTTGCCTTGGGCCGGGCGGCTGAAACGTTTTCAAAAAGACCCGACGCCGGTGCTGGAGCTTTTGGAGCTGCTGAAAGACGATGAATCGCTCTACGTACGGCGCTCGGTCGCGAATAATTTGAACGACATCGGCAAAGATCACCCGCAACTTTTGGCGGAGATCGCCAAACGTTGGCTGAAGGGTGCCTCGACGGAGCGCCGCTGGCTGGTGGAGCACGCGCTGCGCGATGCGATCAAAAAAGGTGATCGCGGTGCGCTCGAAGTGCTCGGACATTCCGCGAAGCCGAAGGTGAAGATCGCCGAAGCTATTGCGACGCCGGCGAAGGTGGAGATCGGTGGCAAAACACGCGTCGCCATCCTGGTCCAAAGTACAGCGAAGCAGGCGCAGTCCCTTCTCGTCGATCTGGGAATGCACTTCGTAAAAGCGAGCGGCAAGACCTCGCCGAAGGTGTTTAAGCTGAAACGGATCGAGCTGCCTCCGCGTGGAGAGGTGCGGCTGGAAAAGGTGATCTCCTTCGCCGAACACACCACGCGGACGCCGCACCCCGGCCTCCACCGCTTCGACGTGCGCGTGAACGGGGTCATCTTCGAGGGCGGCGCGCTGAAGGTCCTCGCGCGATAGTTGCGCGCAGAGCTTGCGCTCGGCGCTCTGCGAGCCGGCGGCTGCGGTGCTCATTCTTCGTTTTCGCGCTGGCATGCGGCGTGCTCTCCGGTCGGGAATGGGCAGCTCCGTCAAAACCGCCGAACGTCTCTTCGCCGCTTACGCCGGTGAGTCTGTGCTGGTGCTCGATGCGTTGGAGCAGGACGGTTACGCGAACTATGTCGATACTTTCCTTCGCCCGGTGGTCGCCGAAGGACGCGAGCGACCGGCGGATGCGGCGGACGCGACCTTGCGGATCAATGCGGCGATCTATTCGGTGGTCGAAGATCTTCGCAGCGGGAGTTTGCGAGACGAGGACTATGTCGAGCCGGCAAAGATCTACCAGCTCTCGGTGGATCGCCTGGACGAAGGTACAGCTGGGCTAAAGGACAGGATTGCGCGGATGCAGCAAGATCCGCTGTGGCCGAAGGAGCTGCGGCCGGAACGCGCCGGCGGAGTATGGGACCGCAGCTTGATCAGTTATTTGGCGCCGGAAACCGCGGCGGAGATCTTGGAGAGCGATCCCTTGTGGCAAACGATGCGCGCCCACGCGGTGGAGTCGCCGGACGAAGCGCGGCTCCTGATCGCGGCGGCGTTGTATCGCGGTGAAGGTGCGCTCCGTCCCATGGCGGGTGCGGCGTTGCCGGCCATCGCCGAAGCGGCCGAGCTCGACCCACTGTCCAGCGCCAGTCTAGTGCCGGGCTGGACCGACCGCGAGGTATTGCAGAGTTTGGTTCGGGACGAAAAGATCGACGGTTTCGTGGAGTCTCCGCAGGGATATTTCGTCTACACGATGAAAAAACCCGCGGAAATTGCTGCTGAGGCGGAACAGAAATTATCTGCAGGTAACTTAGACTATCTCAGCCCGCGCGCCAAAGATGCGCTCCGGGTGATGATCGGTCCCGCGGACGCCCCGGGCCGGGAGCTGGCTGCACGGATCGAAAACGAAGCGAGCGATCGAAGTTGGCGGGAGCTCGGGGGCGCGGTGATCGAAATATCCGCGTTGAGCTTCGCCTCAGGTGGTGTTGGCGGGATCGCGTCGGCGGCGATGAACGGTGCCCGCGCGAGCAGCACCGCGGTTCGCCTGGCAAAATTCGCCGCCACCTCTTTCACTTTCACCACGCTCGGGAGCTTGGGACATGAATTTACGCTCGAACGTTACGCAAAGGATGCGCTGGCGCTGGGTGTATTACAAAAGGCAGCAAAATTGGGTCCGCTCGCGGCGAAATTAGTTCCTGGAGATAGTTTCCCTGCGGCAATTTCCAAGTTTGCGGTCCAACACGGGGCGGCTGTCGGATCTGCATCCACGGTGCTCACCACCTTTGCGGCCGCCGAAGCCGCGGTGAAGAACCAAAAGCTCGACGGCCGAGAGCTGGGAAAAATATTCGTCGAACAATTAAAGTTGGTCGCCGCCGTGCACGCAGTAAATACCGGCATCACCGGCAAACTATCGGCGAAGCGGCACACGGATAAGCTCGGGGAAGTCGTCGCGGCTTTGGAGCGCGGGCAGGGCGAACGTGTTCCAAAGTTGATCTTCGAGCTGGAGGTCGCAGGAAAAGAGCTCACCCGCGAGCTGGAGTCGGGCACCAAAAATTCGCCGCAGCTCAAAATATTGTTGGAGCGCGCGCAGTCGCCGGTGGAACGCGAGCTTTTGCGCCGAGCCGCGAAGACGCACGGGAATTTTGCGGAAATCGAACAATATGCTGCGGAAATTCGCGGCAAACCTTTCGATCAAATATTGGCGCTCTCTTCCAGCACCGGGGTGCAACAACACTGGACCCATTCCTGCGTCCCTGCCGTGTTGCAGACCGCGCTCGCACGTACGAATCCCGTCTATGCGTACAGGCTGAACACCGACCCGGCGTTTGCCGCTCGAGAACAACGCGCGTGGTTGGAAAAAAACGGAGGCAAAGCTTCTCCGCGCGACTATTCGACGTTCAAGAACCACTATCCCGCGGAGTATTTCCACCAGCCCGAAATGTCGGCGGAGCTTTCGCGAGTGGAACGTTTCGCGGGCCGGGGGATCGAGCCGCACCGGGCGATCTCACTCGAGGCGTTGGAAGCGGCGCTCGGCGTTCCTTATGAGGTGCGGGTCAGCGAGTCTTATGCGGCGAACGCGCAGGGTGCGTCGGCGCTCCCGAAGATTTCAGATAGTGCCCGCGCGATTGAAATGATGACTCAGGCGGCGAAACGTGGATATCCGGTTCCTTTTTCCGCAAATACTCCGCTCGGTGTTCACGAAATGATGGTCGTGGGCGCGGAAACAAAAGGCAGATTATTGATCTTCGATCCGATGAGTAAGACGACTTCGCCGGTCGATCCGAAGCTCATGGAGCTGCTTTATCCCCCGCAGACGGTGCACCTGCCACGCCTTTGACGTGACCTGCTTTGAACAACCAAGCGATCGCCGGAGTCATCGCGTCGCGCGCCGAACGCGGGTTGTAGCCGAGCTCGCGTTTCGCTTTCGACGAGTCCATGAACCAATAGAGCGTCGCGTAGTCGAGCACCTCGGGAACGGCCGGTGTGGGGAGGCCCAGCCTCGCCATGGTATTGACCACACCTTTGACCAAGCCGTTCGGCATGCGCAAAACCGGGGCTTTTTTGCCGCCGATATCCAGCGCCAACCGCACGGTTTCTTCCACGCTCAAATTATCTCCGCCGAGAATATATCGCTCGCCGGCGCGACCCTTTTCCATCGCCAAAATAATTCCCTCGGCGATGTCGTCGACGTGACAAACCGGATTTCCGCCGCGACAGGCCATCGCTGGCCAAGAGGACAGGATGTCTTTCAAGTTACCCGCGGTGATGAAGTCTTCGTCGTCGGCTCCATAAACTTCGCCGGGATTGACGATCACCGCATCGAGGCCGTCTTTTGCGGCGGCCACGACCATTTTTTCCGCCTGGTGTTTGGCGAGCGCGTAACGGAGGTTCGAGCCGTGCAGCTCGAAGGTCGAAGACTCATCGAATACTTTGGGCTCGGTCGAAGCGTTGACCGCCAAAATACTGGAGACAAAGACGACGCGTTTCACGCCGGCTTCTTTCGTCGCTTCCAGAATATTCCGCGTGCCGTCGATGATCGTCGGTTCGAGCGCGCCGGAGCGGATGTCTTTCCAGGAGCTGACCGATGCGAGGTGGATGATCGCATCCGCGCCGCGCATACCTTCGACGAGCGACTGTTTGTCGCGCACGTCACCTTTGGCGCGCTCGAAGGTGAGATCGTCGATGCGGTGCGTCTTGCTCTTCTCGCGCACCAAACACACCAGAGTGTGTCCGCGAGCCGCCAAAAAACGCGTCACGCGTGAGCCGATAAAGCCGTGTCCGCCGGTCAGAAAGATCCGCATGGACGGCCAGCCTAGTCCAAAATTTAGGAATCTCCGAAGTGTTTCTGGAGCACGCCGAACAGCGCCTTCAACTGCAAAGGTTTCGTGAGATAGTCGACGATTCCTGCGTCATGTGCGGCGGAACGCGCGGTCGTGGTGGCGTCGCCGGTGATGATCGCGATGGGGGTTCGCTCGCGTCCCGGTGTGGTGCGGATCGCTTCCGTCACACGGATTCCGTCGAAATCGGGCAAATGGATGTCCACGAAAACCAAGCTGGGGTCGGTGCGCGCCACGAGATCAACGCCTTCTGCGCCGGTTGACGCTCCGTGGACGCTCATCCCTAAATCCTCGAGCAAGACCGCGAGCAGTCGCCGGCTCGATTCATCATCATCGACGACCACCACGACCTTCTCCGGCCAGCGCGGTGTCACTCCCCAATCGATCTCCGAACGTGCGGCGACGATCGCCGAAGCTTCCATCAACGGCAGCGTGACGGTGAACGTCGACCCGAATCCCGGCTCGCTCTCGAGCGATACCCAACCCCCGAGGAGCTCCACCAAACGGTGGGTGATCGCCAAACCCAAACCCACTCCGCGCTGCGAACGCGAGCGATCCGTCGAGCCTTGTTCGAAGGCTTCGAAGATGACGCTCTGCATGTCTTTGGGAATTCCGATTCCTTCGTCGCTGACTTTGATCAGCAACTTCGGGGAAGGCGTGGACGCATGGGAAATAGAGAGCTGCACCGCGTGTTCGCGCGGCGTGAACTTGATCGCGTTCGTCGTCAAATTCATCAGAATTTGATTTAATTTTCTGCCGTCGCAACGAATATATCGCGGGAGCGCCGGGTCGATCCTTCTGGAGAAAACGACCTGTTTTTCGCTCGCTTCCGCGCGCCCGATCTCGGCGACGCCCTCGACCAGACGTTCGAGATCGATCTCTTCCAAGTCGATCGCCATCCGGCCCGATTCGATCTTCGCCAAGTCGAGAATATTATCGATCAAAGTATCGAGCACGCGGGCGCTTTCCCGGATCGTGGAAAAATATTCGTCGATCTCCTCGATGGATGCCGTGCGGAGCCGCGCGCTGCTGAGGAGCTGAGAAAATCCCAGGATCGCGTTCAGCGGGGTGCGAATTTCGTGGCTCATCCGCGCGAGAAAATCGCTTTTGGCGCGGCTCGATTCCTCCGCGCGGTCTGCGAGGAGCCGCATATTCTGGATAACTTTGTCCTGATACTTATCCGAGAGGTCGAACAAGACGAGCTCGAAGGCACCGTCGATCGCTTCGATGATCTCTGAACGTTCCTCGATGTCGGCGATCTCTGCCTTCAGGATCGGAAGGAGCGCTTTTTTGAACGACAACATTCCGCGCTGCGGAGTCGATAGGTAGAAACTCATCTCACCACGCATCTCGACGACGTGATGGATGAAGGTTTCGAGCGGCTGATAGTCTCCGCTGCGGATGTACGATTTATAGGCGTTGAAAGCGGCGGTGCAGAGTCGTTCTGTCTCTTCGATCGGTCTTTTGCCCTGGAGGTCGCGCGCCTCTTGGGTCACCCATTCGGCGCTCGTGCGGATGACTGTTTCGCCGTACCGCTCCAGCAGTCCTAAGAACTTTTTCTTCGCCTCTTCGCGCATCGTGCCGCCGATCGTCAGTCTTCGGACTCCAACTTTTTCTTGATGTCCGAGAGCTGAGCGATCCGCTCTTTACTGACCTGTGGATAAGTCAGGTTCAGGCTCTCCAGCCGCTGCGCGATGATCTCGCAGACCACCATCCGCATGTACGGTTTATTGTCCGCGGGAATGGCGTACCACGGAGCCCACGGTCGCGATGTTTCACGAAGCGCGTGTTCGTAGGCCTTCATATACTTATTCCAGTATTGGCGTTCCTGAACGTCGCCGACACTGAATTTCCAGTTCGATTTCGCCTCTTCGATACGCGAGAGGAAACGTTTCTTTTGTTCCTCTTTCGACACGTTGAGGAAGAATTTAATAATCAAAGTTCCTTGGCGGGCGAGATGTTTTTCGTGCTCGCAGATCGACTCGTAACGTTGCTCCCAGAATTTGTCGGGAACTTTGCCGACTTCGACGCCTGGAAGTTTCTGATTCGTCAGCCACTCGGGGTGAACTTTCATCACCAGAACTTCTTCATAATAACTGCGGTTGAAAATGCCGATGCGACCGCGCTCGGGCAGACAACGTGCGGTGCGCCAGAGGAAGTCATGATCGAGCTCTTCCGGAGACGGCTGTTTGAAGCTGTAGACTTGGCAGCCCGCTGGGTTGATCCCGGACATGACCGCGCGGACAGTTCCATCTTTTCCCGCGGCGTCCATCGCTTGGAAAATGAGGAGGATCGCGAAACGGTCGTCGGCGTACAGCTTCGCCTGTAATTTCTGAATCTCTTTGACGCGTTCTTCGAGTCTCGCTTCGCAGTCTTTTTTCTTCGGAGCGTCGTCCGGTGGAGAGGTGGAAAAACGCTCGAGCTTCACGTCGCCGTCGAAGGGGACGAGGTATTGGCTCCGAATCGGATCGATCACGCGCGCATCATGCTACGGCTCAACGCGCCGGGGAAGCGGTTGTGGTTGCCGTGCTGCTGGTGCCGATCGTTCGCTCCGAGCTCGCCAGCGTAACCTCATGGAACAAGCCTGCGGCCTCTTCAGAGGCGGGATCGAGATCGATGGCGGCTTTGGCGAAGCTCGTCGCTTCCTTCGTTTTGCCGAGCGCGAAATATGCTTTCGCAGCCACCACCATGACCTGCGCCATGCGGCGTTTTCGACCGCCGTGAAAATGTTTCGGAAGGTTTTGCGCCGCCCGCAGCGCGATGTTTCCCACCCCCGAATATTTTTTTTCGTCGTAGAGCCGCTGCGCGCGATCGAGCAGCGAACGTGCTTCAACATAGGGCCGGCATTTGGGACAGGCGGTTTGATGTTGCGCCAGCTCCTTGAGGCCGTCGCGATACGTTGCGCCGGGCCGGGTAGTCATCAAACAACCTTCGGGATGATCGAAGACGTCAGGAATTCCGAAAACCGCGTGCGCGATTTCATGCGCCAATAAATACATACCGAGAATTTCCGCCCGTTCCTCAAAGGTCGGCGCATCACCGGGGAGCTCCACGAACGCAGGAAGACGGGTGTCGATCCCGAAGGTGGTCGCCAGCAGCGCTTGTCCGTCGAGCGCTTTGCGACCCGGGCTGCGCGCCGCGATACCTCCAATTTTTGCTTTACCGAAGACCGAATGCGGATGCGGCTCGCTGAGAAGGTCCGCGAGAATGAAAGTATTCGTCAAAATGACGTCGTAATCCTTTTGCCGCAATAAGGCGCAGGTCCAAGCGACGAAGGAACGGCGCGCCGATTTATCCGGCTCGACCAGCGGTGCCCCGGTCGGAGTTTTCAGGTCCTTCACCGAATCGATCGTGCGGACATATTTCTTCGTATAATATTCGTAAATATCGTCGTGGTTTTTGACCTTCGACTGAAATTCGGTCTCGACGAAACCTTGCAGTGATTCGAGCGGCCAACGTTCCAAGAATTTTTTCGCCGGGACTTTGAAGCGGGTCAGCTCTGCTGCCCCTTTGCCGCGGTACCGCGCTTCGTAGAGCGGTTTACAGCGCGGATCGACCGGCAGCGCGTACGCTCCCAAAAATCCGGACAAAGAGAGCTCATTGACGATCGTCAGCTCCGGTGCGGGCACATTGAAGCGGCGCGCAAATTCGGTCGCCGCCAGCGCCAGCGCTTTTTTGGCGAGCTCCGGTTCGAGCGCGGGAAAATCGGGGTCGTTGACCAGCGCGACGCTGAGTTGGATCGGCGCGAGCTCGAACACAGGCTCGGCGGCGATCAACAAAGCGAGAAGCGCTGCGGTGCTCATCGGCCCAGCCCCGTCGTGTAAAAGTTGCTGGAGCGCCAAGCCGCGAGGAGATCGCGGCTGACGACATTGAGGACCGCAGCTGCGGGCAACGCGAGCATGACTCCGAGGAAGCCGAACAAATTGCCTCCGATCATTACGGCCAGGATCACCGCCATCGGCGAGAGGCCGAGCGAGTCGCCGACGATCCGCGGCGTCAAAAATAATCCTTCGATAATATTTCCGACGATGAAGATGGCGAATACTCCGATGACTTGGCCGAATCCGTGAAATTCCAAGAGAGAAAAGAGCACGCCGAGCCCGATACCCACCGCGCTCGACATGAACGGGACGACATACGCATAACCTGCGATCACGCCGATCAAAAGTCCCAGCGGAACTCCCAAGAGAGAAAGCGATAGCGAATAAATGACCGCCAAGATAGTTGCCACGGTCAATACTCCGCGCACGTAGGCCGAGAGGCTGCGATCGATCTGCCGGAGCTTCGCAGCGATCGGCTCTTGCATCGGCGCCGGCAAAAGTGTGCGCGCGCGGCCGCGGATCGAGGTCCAGTCCTTGAGGAAAAAGAACATGAACAACGGCACCAGAACGAGCGTGATGATCCCGCCCAAAGCACCTGCACTTCCGGCCAGGAAGGTCGCGACATAGGCGCCCGCGCTGCTCAAGGTGCCGGGACCGACATCGCCTAAATAGATCTTCGCGCGATCCAAAACCTGCGCGGCGTCGGTGGGAATTGCGATGTGGAAAGTCTGGTCGATCCACTCGATGCCCTGCGCAATATAGGCAGGCATTTTCGCGGCGAGAGCCCCGATCTGTGCGACGAGCGTCGGCACCACCACCGCTATGACGCCCACACCGAGGACTGCCACGCCAACCATGAGCGCGCTCACGGCGACGACGCGGGGAAGTCGCAACTTCCGTTCGAGAACGGCGACGACGGGCGCAGCCATATACGCGAGGCCGAGCCCGGCGAACACCGGCGTAGCGACGTCGCGAATTGCGTAGAGCAAACCGAAGATCGCAGCGACGGCGAGCAGGGCGATGATCATCCGTTGGCGCGTCGCCGAGAGCAGCAGTGGAAGCAATGGGTGCGGGTCGTGTTCTTGCGTCATGCGAAGCTCATCCTTGAAGCGCGTAGATCAAAAACGCGTAATAGAAAGCTTCTTCTTCGAGCTCTGCGTAACGGCCGGTCGCGCCGGCGTGGCCGGAGCTCATGTTGCTGCGGAGAAGGAGAAGGTTCGAGTCGGTCTTCATCGTGCGCAGGCGCGCGGCGAGCTTCGCGGGCTCCCAATAAGACACGCGGCGATCGTTGAGACCGGCACCGATCAACAATGCGGGATATGCTTTTTTTTCGACGTTGTCGTACGGAGAATAGGCGCGCATCCACGCATAGTCTTCCGGCTTGCGCGGGTCGCCCCATTCTTCCCACTCATTCGCCGTCAGCGGCAAAGATGCGTCCATCATGGTGCCAATGACGTCGACGAAAGGCACGTCGGCGATCGCGGCGCGGAACAGCTCGGGGCGCATATTGACCGCGGCGCTGATCAATAATCCCCCGGCGCTGCGCCCGAATATCGTCAGTTTATTTTTGGCGACATACTTATCCGCCAAGAGCGCTTCGCCGGCTCCGATGAAGTCATAAAAACTATTGGTCTTGTGCTGGAGCTTTCCTTTTTCCCACCATTGGCGGCCGAGCTCGCTGCCCCCGCGGATATGAGCCACCGCGACGACGAAGCCGCGGTCGAGCAGCGAGACCCAGCTCCTCCGAAACCAAGGGTCGGCCGAAGAACCGTACGCGCCGTAGCCGTAGAGCATGCCGGGCGCAGTGCCGTCGAGCGCGGTGGTTTTTTTGTAGGCGATGGTTACGGGTATTTTCGCGCCGTCTTTGGAGGTCGCAGAGATTCTTTTCGTTTCGTAGGCTGTCTTGTCGTAACCGACGACCGGTTGTTCTTTTCGGAGAGTGAGTGTCCTCGCGGACACGTCGTAATCGAAGATGGAGTCCGGCGTGGTGAGCGAGGTGTAGGAAAAACGAAACAGATTGCTGTTCAGCTCACGATTGTTGTTCGACCAAATCGAATAACTCTCTTCTTGGAAGGCGACGCGGTGATCCGTCTTCGTCTTGAAATCGCGGATGCGGAGGTGCTGCATCCCTTCTTCGCGCTCCCAAACGACGAGATAGTCTTTGAACGCGTCGATGGAGCTGATCAACACCTCGGGGCGGTGCGCGATGACTTCTTTCCAGTTTTTTCGACCCGGCTTGGCGATCGGCGTCTCCATCACCTTGAAGTTTTCGGCGCCGCCGTCATTGGTGGCGATGAACCATTTGTCGCCGGTGTGCTCGAGATAATATTCCACGTTCGTTTTTCGCGGCTCGAAGATGTTCAGCTTGGCGTTCGGGACGTTCAGATCGAGGAGATGAGTTTCCGTGGTGACCTGGCTCGCGAGATTCATGAGTACGAAACGTTTGCTGCGCGATTTGGAGAGCGTGATGTAAAAACGTTCATCGGTCTCGGTATAGATCTCCGTATCTTTGTCGGCGAGCGCTCCGATGTCATGGCGGTGCGTCTTGTAGGGACGATTGGTGGCGTCGAGCGTGGTGTAATAGAGGGACTTGCCGCCGGCGCCCCACACGAAATTGCCGCTGGTTTTTGGGATCTTGTCGACGAGATCTTTTCCGGTGCTCAGGTCGCGGACCAAGAGTGCGTAGAGCTCGTCGCCGACCAGGTCGACCGTATAAGCAAGCAATTTTCCATCCGGGCTCGGCGCGAGGTCGCCCAAAGAAAAATATTGTGAGCCCGTCGCGAGCTCATTTTCGTCGAGGACCAATTCTTCGGGTGCACCTTTTTGCAGCTTGCGGCGGTAGTGGATGAAATATTCTTTCCCGGCCTGTTCGCGGTGGAAATATTCATAGTCGCCGCTGCGGTACGGAACCGATTCGTCATTCTCCTGCACCCGCGCCCGCATTTCGCTATAGATCGCGTTCCGCAGGCCCTCCGCGGGTTTCATCATCGCTTCGGTATATTTATTTTCCGCCTCGAGATAAGCGATGACTTTGGGATTTTCGCGCTCCCGCAGCCAGAAATAGGGATCCTCGCGCTTCTGCCCGTGTTCCTCGAAGGTTTTTGGGATCTGTTCGGCCAGCGGCGGGAGCAGCGCGTCCAGCGAAGCGGCCGTCGTACTGGTCGATAGGACAGGTGCGCCGTTTTCGGCCGAGGCTGCGCAGGCTGCGAGCAGCCAGAGAAGCGCGTACGAAAGACGGAGCGGAGAATTGAGCGGAAACCTCATCAGCGCGCGTATGCTGGTGCCGTTGCCTCTAGGGCGCAACCCCTCAAGCGGTGCCCGAGGGGTGAGTTATTGCCGGCGTGCGAGCGCGACGAAAAATCCGTCGGGGTCCGCGTCACTCGGGCCAGGTCCGATGCGCGCGCGATCGCCGTGTGGGCCGAGCTCGAGCGCGCGTGCGATGGCGCCGATCGTCTCTTCGAGACGCATAGGGAAGAGGCGTGCGTCGCCGCCGATGGTCGAGTCAACGACGTCCTCGTTTTCTTCGTGCAGGAGCGAACAAGTCGCGTAGGCGAGCACACCGCCGTTCTTCAGCGCGCCCGCGGCACCGGCGATCAATCGTTGCTGCTTCGCTGCATATTCGGGGACCTCGCGTTCGTTCGCGCGCCAACGTGCGTCCGGATGGCGTCGATATGCGCCGCTGCCGGTGCACGGTGCGTCGACCAGCACGCGGTCGCAGGTTCCTCGCAGCTTCTCCGGCAGCGCCTCCAGGCTCCCTTCGATCGCTTCCATGTTCGTGACGCCGGCGCGACGCGCACGTTTTCGCAGCTCTTCGAGCTTCTTCGGATCGGGATCGAGCGCCACCACTCTGCCCGTGTTTTGCATCATCGCGGCGAGCGCCAGTGTCTTTCCTCCGGCGCCGGCACAACCGTCGAGCACCGTTTCTTTGGGACCGGCTCCGAGCGCCAGAGCCAAGAGTTGGCTGCCCTCATCCTGCGGCTCGATGACTCCTTGTTCGAATAGTGGCCAAGAGGCCAGGTCGGAGTGATCGGAGAGTATGATTCCGTCGGGAGATAGTTTGGTGGCGACCGCATCCATCTGATGGGTGTCGCGAATTTCCTGCGTGACCTCCTCGCGGGATTTGCCGCGAAGGCGATTCACGCGGAGGGTGATCGGCGCGCGCCCCAGCAGAGCCCCGGCGACCTCTTCGGTGCGTGCCAGGCCGAGACGTTCCGCGAGGCGCGCGACGAAAAAATCCGGCAGCGAATACGTAATCGCTAAATTCTCGAGCGGTGTTCTTTTGACCTGCGGTAACTTATTCGCGGTGATTCTCGGGAACAGCTTGGGAATTCTTTTTACCGCGTAACTATCTCGCGAGGTGAGCTCTTCGACCGTGGCGCCTTGAATTGCGTAATACGTCAGCACTCGAAGTCGGGTGATGATCGGCTCGTCGAGGATCTCTCGTCTTTTTCCTTCGGCCTTCAGCGCACGGTCGAGGCGATCGTCGATGGTGCGCTGTGAGCGGATCAGCGCATAGACGATATCGGACACCAAGGATCGCTCTTTTGGGCCGAGATCGCGGGCTTTTTTGAAGACGTTGCGCAAGACGCGATCGGCCGGTGTCCCCGCGATGATTTCTGCGTACGCGCTGAGGATGCGGTCGTGAAGGCGGCCCAGGCGCGGGTCTTTTGCGCCTCGCGGCTGCGCGTCGGTCAAATCCTCACGACTCATCGGCGCGTACTTAACACGCGAATGACTCACTCCGTCGCAAAAAGCGCTGCGCGGCACCGGATATTCGGGAACCGATTTTTACGTGTCCTTCGAGAATTCGGCGGGGCCCGCAGTCCCTGGTTGGCTGAATTGCGTTGCTCGGGATCGGTGGATGCCAAGGCGGCGAAGGAAGTATCGAAGCCAGCCTGGGCACACCGATCGATGAAGTTGGGAGGCGTTCAAGCGCGAAGTGACTCGACGGTCATCTGATTCCTGCCTTGCGATCGATGCGCGGATCTGAATAGTGCGAGCGCATGACCCGCCGTAATTCCGACGAAATCAAAGTATTCGGTTGGAACGCGGTTTTTGCGCTGTTCCGCAGCCGCGCCGAAGATTTGATCCGCGTCTATCTCCTCGAAGAAAACCTCAAGCCGCTCTCACCGATCCTCAAATATTGTGCGACGAAGAAGAAGGCCTATCACATCGTGCCGCCCGAGGAGCTCGATCTCATCGCCGATTCCGTTCATCACGAGGGTGTCTGCGTGCTCGCGCGCGCGAAACCAGTGCTGACCTTTTCGTCGTTGATGGATGAGATCTCGAGCGATCGCCGGCGTGCGGCGATGACTTTGTTGCTGCTCGAAGACGTGAAAAATCCACATAACGTCGGCGCAATTTTGCGCATCGCGGCGCACTTCGGGGTGCGCGCAGTCTTATTGCCGGGGAACGTAGGCTCGTTCGTGGATCGTCCGCCGCCTTCGTTGTTGCGGATCGCCGAGGGGGGTGCGGAGGCGGTGGATTTCGTGTCGGTGCGAGACACGCGCTCGGCGCTTCACGCTCTGGCGAAGGAAGATTTTCGTTCGGTGGCGACCTCGAGTCACGCGAAGTCGTCGATCTATCAGTGGTCGCCGCCGAAGCGGGTCGTCGTGTTGCTCGGCGCGGAAAATGACGGGCTTTCGCGTGGGACCTTGAACACGACGGAGGACCTGGTTTCGATTCCCGGGACCGGCGCGGTCGAGAGTCTGAATGTCGCGACGGCTGCGGCGATCGTGTTGAGCGAAATCTATCGCGCCGGCAAAAAATAGCTGGTTCGGCTGCGCGCGGCGGACCGGACTCCTTAGCAGTCGTGTTAGCTCAAGACACGATTGCAGTAGACGCAAATGACTTGTTCGCCTTCGAGCGCGACTTCATTCGAGAGCGCCGCTCCGCACGAAGGACAGGCTTCGTAGACGCGGGCAGTTTGCGCGATGCGCCCCCGGTGCAGATAGGTGCGGTCGCTCCGGTGGAAGACGAGGTCCATTTTGTCTTCGTGCGCGATCTGCGCGATCAGCTTCTCGACTTCCATGACGCTGCGTCCGACTTTTTGCGCCATCTCTTCGCTGGTGAAGCGGTCATGCGTGCGGATGAAGCCGCTCAGCTCGAGTCGAAAGGCTTGTTCGCGTTCGAGGCGAGTGGTCCTCCACAGGATGAGCGCGCCCGGAAATCCGAACATGCCGGTGAACATCAAGAAGCCGAACAGTGCTCCTTTTTGATCCTCCTTGAGGACATCGAAGGAGACGAGCACGGCGCAAAAAGCGCTGATGGCGGCCAGAGCGCAGAGGATCCAGCCGACCGATTTGACGAGCTTGAGCATGCGAGATGCCGCTTTTACCGCTTTTTCCGGCGGTAGGATACGGGACGGTTGTGTGCGCGAGCACCCCGATTTGCGGCTTTTCTCAAGTGCGCGTTACTGATCACACATGACTCGCGCATCCGCCCGCCTGGCGCTGGCGTTCTTATTGCTCGCTGCCTCCTGTGGAGACGAAGCACGCCCGAACCCTCCCGGAGGTGGAAGTGACGCCGGTGTCGATGGCGGCGCGATCATCTGCGGCGCAGCCACCTGTCCTCAAGGACAGGAGTGCGTCGAAGGTGTTTGTGAGCCGATCGGATCGCGCGACGCCGGTGACGGGGGCTCGACCTTGTCGGGCAAGATCAGCGTCGAGCCCGTCGCGCTCGACTTCGGGGCGATCGCCCACCGCGTGCCGGTGCAGGAAGGGATCACCATCCGAAATGTCGGCAATGGTGACCTGAATATTCTGGCGGCGAATATCGACCAAAATACGAACGGCGAATTTTTGGTGGTGCCGGTGCAGTTCCCGATGCGTTTGGCGTCGGGAGAGAGTATGTCGCTCCGCGTTCAATACACGCCGACCGACGGCATTGCGGATGTCGACGCGCTGGAGATCATCAGCGACGATCCGCAGGATCCGATCGTCCGCGTACCGATGACCGCGGAATATAAAGGTCTCAACGAGGCGGCCGTCGTTCGGGATGCGGCCGCGGCGGGCCCGGAGACTTCGGTCCTCGATTTCGGCGAGACGCCGGTCGGCGCGCAACGTTCGCTCACAGTTTTCGTGAAAAACGTGGGCACCGGAAATTCGCTGCTCACGGTGAGCACGGTGCGAACGGAGCCGAATCCCAGCCTCAATTTCGCGGTGGAAACGTCGTCGGCGACTCCGGTCTATTTGAATCGGTTTCGCGCGGAGGCGCTCTGCGGCGCGGGCATTTGTCCCTCGGGCACGACCTGCGTGAATGGTCTCTGCGAACAAGAGAATGGTGCACCGCTCGATACCTTGAAGGTAACGATCACTTATACGGCCGCTGCGGAAGGTGCGATCGAGGAAACTCTGCTCATCGCCACCGACGATGCGGATGCGGACGAACGAACATATATTATTCGACTGCTCGCCGAAGGTGTCCGCGCAGAGCTGGATATCGTGCCGAATCCCGTCGATCTGGGAACTATCTATATCGGCTTTCCACGAAATGTTCCGGTCGATCTCGTCAATTTAGGCCGAGATAGTTTGATCATCCGCGACGTTTCCTTGATCGGCGCGCCCCCCGGAGTTTCGGTGTCGCTGCCGCAAACTTTGCCGGCGACGGTTGCTGCGCAGGGAACTTTGCAGGTCACGATCGTCGGTGATCCGCTCAGCGCGGGCTCGCTCGATTCGATCTTGCACGTCGAGTCTTCGGATCGAGACGCTCCGGTGCGCGATGTGGCGATCACCGGTGAAGCGTTGGTTCCGCCCGCAGCGGTCACCAGCGCGGCGTCGATCGACTTCGGAATGATGCATATTTTCCGGACGCCGGGCGACGCGGAGTCGCGCACGCTGACGCTGCAAAACACCGGTGGTTCGGTGCTCGTCGTTTCTGCGATCAGCTTGACCGCGATTTCCTCGACGGATTTTTCAGTGCAGCCGACGGTCGTTTCGCCGATTCCGCCGGGTGGGAGCGTCGACCTGACGATCGCTTACGCGCCTTTCGTGATCGGGGCGGACTCCGGCACTCTGCAGATCGCCACGAACGATCCGGTCGAGCCGGTGATTTCGATCCCGCTCACCGGCGAAGGAATCGATCCGACAGCGTTCGTCTTCAAATCGAGCACGCCGCCGATCCCCGCGTCGCCGATTACTTTCGGCCAAGTTTATCGGGGCTCGACCTCGGCGGCGATCACCGTGACTGTCCAAAATACCGGTGTCGGTCCGCTGGTGATCGAGGCGATCGGCCTGACGGCCGGTTCCAGCGCAGACTATCAATTGCGCCGCCTGCCGAATTTTCCGGCGACGGTTCCGGTGGGTACTTCGAGCGTCGCCTTCGACGTGTTGTATGCGCCGGGCGCGGTCGGGGCGGACAGCGGAGCGATCGAAATATTCTCCAGCGATCGCGACAACGCGATCATCGTTCTCACGCTCGCGGGTGAAGGCGTCGGCTGCCCCACGAATCAGTGGGATATCGACAATAATCCAGTGAACGGCTGTGAATATAGTTGTGTGCGCACCGGGCCGATGGAGCGATGCAACAACGCAGACGACGACTGTAACGGAACGATCGACGAAGGCTTCAACTTGGCCACCGCCTGCGACGGTGTCGGCCAGTGCGGCGCCGGCGTGATCGAGTGTGCTGCGGGCGACCAAACGCGGTCGACCTGTTCCACCAACCCTGGCCAAACGGCCAGTCAGGTGGCGCTAGAGACCTGCAATACCTTCGATGACGATTGTGACGGCACCGCGGACGACGGCTTCGATCTGAACACCGACGAACAACACTGCGGAACGTGCACCACGGTCTGCAGCGCGACCAACGGCTCTGTAGAGTGTGTCGCCGGTTCGTGCCGGATCGCAGCCTGTACGCAAGGTTTCGACGACTGCAACAACAGCTACGCGGACGGCTGCGAAGCGAACTTAGGCACCTCGGGTACGAACTGCGGCTTCTGCGGCAACGGATGTACGGCAGCGAACGGCTCGGCGCAGTGTTCGCTCGGAACCTGCACCATCGCCGGCTGCGACGCCGGCTTCGACAACTGCAACAACACATATTCGGACGGCTGCGAAGCGAACCTGCGCACCAACGTGAATACCTGCGGCACCTGCGCGATTCAGTGCTCGGTGGCGAACGGGGCACCTGCCTGTACCAACGGACAGTGCGGCGTCGCCAGTTGCGTCGCTCCTTGGGAAAACTGCAACAATACTTACGGCGACGGTTGCGAGGTGAACACCAACACGAACATCTCGAACTGCGGTGATTGTAACCAGGCGTGTATCATCGCGAACGGCGCGCCCGTTTGCGCGAGCGGGAACTGTGAGGTCGCGGGCTGCACTACCGGATTCGAAAATTGCAATAACCAGGCGTCGGACGGCTGCGAGATCAACACCCGCACCGACGATCTGAACTGCGGTGCTTGCGGCAATTCTTGCACGCCGTCGAATGGCATCGGTGACTGTACGAACAGCGCCTGCCGTATCGCCGGTTGCAATGCCGGCTTCGACGATTGTGACGCGATCTATGCGAACGGCTGCGAGACGAATTTGACGACGGTGCTCGACTGCCGCTTCTGCGACAACCTTTGTTCCGTGCAAAACGGCTCTCCGGTGTGCACCGCGACCGGCTGCGGGGTCGGCGGGTGTACGGCGCCTTGGCGCGATTGCAACAACACCTATGGTGATGGTTGCGAGGTGAACACCAACACCAGCTTGTCGAGCTGTGGTTCGTGCGGTGCCACGTGCACTGTGGCAAATGGAACACCGACTTGTGACGCGGGCTCCTGCGCGATCGCGTCGTGTACCGATCCTTTTGCCGACTGCAATAACTCGGCGGCGGACGGCTGCGAGGTCAACACCGACACCAACAATACACACTGCGGCGCTTGTAATGCGACGTGCACTTTGGCAAACGCGTCGGCGACCTGCGGCGGCGGCAATTGTGAGGTCGTGGCCTGCACCCCGCCGTTCCGCGACTGCAATAACTTCGACTTTGATGGTTGCGAGGTGAACAGCAACACTTCGCTCCAACACTGCGGCGGCTGCAACGTGCTCTGCGATCTGGCGAACGCCACGGAGAGCTGTAACACCGGTACTTGTACGTTCACTGGATGCGCGCCGGGTTGGGTCGATCTCGACGGAAATTCGGCAAACGGCTGCAACTATCAATGCACTCCGCAGGCGGGCGCGGATCTGCCGGACTCACAATTCATCGACCGGAACTGCGACGGGATCGACGGCACGATCGCGACGTCGATCTTCGTCGCTCCGCTCGGAAACGATAACGCTTCCGGCTTGTATGGATTCCCGCGCCGTACGATCGCCGCAGGAATCACCGCAGCAACGCAGCGTGGATTTGCGACGGTGTTGGTCGCCGCGGGCGTTTATGCGGGCGGCCTGACGCTCGCCAATGGAATTAGTATCTATGGTGGGTATGATCCGGCGAATTGGTCCCGTTCCTACGCGAATTTGTCGACCATTCAGCAGAACACGGTGTCCGCGACGATGATCGGCCTGCGCGCGGATAATATTACCTTGGCGACCGTGGTCGACGGCTTCCGCGTGAGTGTTGGAAATAATACTCAGGCGAGCGGCTCGGTCTACGGCGTTTATTCGGCCGGTTCGACGACACAACTCACACTATCTAATTTGGATATCGACGTCGGAAACGCGGGCGACGGCACCGCGGGCGGCACGGGAGCCGGCGGCGGCAGCGGCGGCAACGGTGGAGGTGGCTTCACCGGTTGCGATGGTTGCAGCAACGCCGGCGAGGGTGGCCAGGGCGGCACTTCCTCCTGCAACGCCGGTGGCAACGGAGGTCGCGGAGGTTACGCTGAAAACAACAGCGGTGGCGCGGGCGGAGCGCAAGGCGGAGGCGCCGGCGGAATCGGCGGTAGTCTCGGCGGTGCAGCTCGAGGTTGCTCGAACACGTGTTGTAATCCGCCGTGTAGCGGCATCAACGGCGGCACGGGCTCTACGGGCGCGGGCGGCACGGGTGGTGGCAGCGGAGCGGGTGGCAACGGGTCGGGCTCGGTCGTTTCTGGCTTCTGGACACCGAGCAACGGCGCCAGCGGCAGCTCGGGTACGAACGGACGCGGCGGCGGCGGTGGCGGCGGCGGCGGCGGTGGCTCGTCGGATGTCGATCTCCTGTTCGGTTGCGGTTCGATCTGCAACGACGATCGAGGCGGCGGTGGCGCCGGTGGCGGCGGCGCGGGTTGCGGCGGCGGCGGCGGTCTCGCGGGCACAGGCGGCGGCGGCGCGTTCGGCATCTTCGTGCTGAACGGATCGCCCACGATCTCCAATTGTGCGATCGACGTCGGTGCCGGCGGCGACGGCGGCAACGGTGGAAACGGTGGTCTCGGTGGCACCGGCGGATTCGGAACCATGGGCGGCTCGGGACCGGACGACGCAGCCGACGGTGGCCCCGGCGGCAACGGCGGCAGCGGCGGCTCGGGCGGTCGCGGCGGTGGCGGCGGCGGTGGCGTGAGCTACGGAATTTATCGCAGCGGTGCTTCGGTACCTTCGATCGCCGGCAATGTGATCACGGTGATCGGCGGCGGCAGCGGTGGCACGGGCGGAAATAACGGAGCAACGGGTGCGTCCGGCCAGATATTCTAGCGCGAGATAGTTGATGTCCCCGCGGACACTTGCGCGGGGGCTTGCTCAGACTCGGCGAAATAGTCCGCGTTTTTCAAGATCGCGGACGGTATCGCCGATCGTCTCCTGCGGATCGCGGGGATTGAATCCGAGCTCTTTTTTCGCTTTCGACGCATCACACGCCCAATGGTGCGTGCCGATGTCGACGCTGACCGCATCGACCGGAGGCGAACGATCGGCTGCGTGATAGAGCCCTTCCATCAATTTCGCCGAAGCAAAAGCCCATTTGGCAGGGAGCTTCAATTTCGGCGGCGAGACATCACCGGCGCGCGCGATCCGCTCGAAGAAGCTGCGCATCGACATATTTGCGCCGTTCAATAAATATCTCTCGCCACGGCGTCCGCGTTCGAGTGCAGCCACAAAAGCCGGTGCACAGTCGCGGACGTCGACGAAGGCGGCGGTTCCGTCGGTGACCGCGGGGACACGTTTATTCAGGATATTGAGAATATCTCCGACCGAGGAGAGACGTTCGTCGCCCGGCCCGAGCAATAAAGAAGGATTCAAGATGACCGCTTCGATGCGGTCCTTTTCATTTCTCCGCAGGACTTCTTTTTCCTGGAGAACCTTCGACATGTAATAAGGCCAGCGCCCGACAATTTCGAGCGGCGCGTTGTCGCTCTCGTTCGCCGCGCGCGAAGAATCTTTATTCACCGCGATGGTGCCCGAGGTGGAGGCGAGCACGAATTTGCGAACTTTTGCGGCCTCTGCAGCGTCGAGTAAGCTCTGCGTCGCTTCTACGTGGATCCAGTGCATCTCCGAAGCATCTTTCGGGTCGCGAGATACTTTGCCGGCGAGATGAATGATCGCGTCGCAACCTTCGAGCGCCTGCGCGAGCTGCTGTTTGTCGTCGAAACGCGCTTCGACACCTTCGGCGCCGGCGGGAAGCCGCGAGCGTTTATCTCGGATCATCGCCCGCACGCTGTGTTTATTTTCGAGCAGTGCGCCGATCACCGCGCCGCCGAGAAATCCGGTGCCGCCGGTAACGAATATTTTCATCGCCTAAGCTCTTTCTTCTTCGGTCTCTTCGCGTTCGCTGACTTTCACGGGTGCGGTTTCGCGCGGCGCCTGTCCACCGAGCCTGCGCACTTCCGCTTCGACCTTCTCCGCGATGTACCGGTAGGCCGCAGACTTCGCCATTCCACGCGTCTGTTTCAGCATGTCGTCCGCGGTGAACGGTTGGCCGATCCGCACGTGCAGCTTGCGGTCTCGCGGCAGCGCCGCACCGACGGGCAACGCTTCGTACGTTCCACCGAGATACATCGGCAAGATATCCACTTTTTCGTTCAACGAGAGATGGCCGAGCGTCGGTTTGAAGCTGACCATTTCGCCGTCCCGCGCACGGGTACCTTCGGGGAAGATCAACAGCGAGGAACCTTGCCGCAACGCCATACTCGCCAAACGCAGCGATTTTTTCAGCGAACCATGGCGATCGATCGGCAACAAGTTGGTGAAATTCTCGAAATAGAGCCGGCGCACCGGGTCATCGAAGAAATAGTCCTTCGCCGCCAGCGTAATTAAATCGCGACCCAAATCACCGAGCGCATATTTCACCAAACCCATATCGAGATGGCTGGTGTGATTCGCTGCGACGATGAAATTACGGTTCGCCGGAATATTTCCGAAGCCGTCGACATCGACGTCGAGCAAGGTGTCGTAGCTGAATTTCTGCGCCGCACCGAGCATCGCTTTGCCGAAACGCGCGACGAAATCCGGGACGTGGAAAGGCGGCGCTTCTTCGCGATTTCCGACTTCTTCCACCGCCTCGCTGTCGCCTCCGCGATCGCGCGAAGCGAGACGGATGACATCGTTGACCGTCTCCGCGCTCGCCAATTCATCGGGCGTGACGCGCGCGGTTGGAAATTCCGACTCCATGGCGGTCAACAGCTCGAGCTGCATCAACGAATCGAAGCCGAGGCCGTCGACCAGATTGACGCCGCCGTAAACCGAACCCACGTCGCGCTGAGAAATGCCGGCGATGGTGCGGCGTACGGTTGCTGCCGCACGATCCTCGCGCGACACCACGGTGTTGGTCTCTACCGCTGCCGGCGCTCGCGCTGCATTGAGCGTGCGCTCCAAACGGACAATCTGGTCGCGCACGTAATTGCGGCGCACCTTTTTCGTGGAGGTGCGCGGTAGGTCCGCTTCCCAGATGTGCATGATCTTCACGCGGCGCGTGAGCGGCAACTTCGAGCCCACGTCGCGGAAATGTTCGCGGATCCGCTCCTTCACTGTCTCGCGGGACAGGTCCTCGAGGAGCGCTTCTTTGGCGTCGTAGTCGGGCACGACCAGCGCGGCGACCCGTTCACCGGTGCCCCTGTCCGCGGGGACACCTACGACGGAGAGCTCCTTGATGAACGCACATTTCGCGTAGAGCTCTTCGATTTCGTCCGGATAAATGTTTTTCCCGCCGGTATCGATGATGACGTCTTTTTTCCGGCCGACGATGAAGAGTCGACCTTCGTCGTCGATCTTTCCTTGGTCGCCGGTGAACAACCAACCCTCGCGCACCGTTTCCGCGGTGGCGGCGGGATCGTTCAAATATCCGTCCATGATCGTCGGGCCGCGGGCGATGACTTCGCCGACGCCGTTTTCGTCCGCTTCGTGAATGCGGACTTCGACGCCGGGAAGGGGCCAGCCCACGCTGCCGGCCGGAGTTTTCATGCCCGGCCAGCCGACGGTGATCACCGGCGAGGCTTCGGTGAGGCCATATCCTTCGTACAGGTTGAATCCGAGACCGTGCAGGTCTTTGAACAGCGACGGTTTGAGCGCCGCGCCGCCGCTGACCAGATAACGCACGCGTCCGCCGAGCGAGTCGTGCATCGGGCGGAAGACCCAGCGCCCTACGTTCCAGCGCGTTTTTTCGCGCAGCGCGTGGTTCGCTTTCATCAACAGGCGGATCATGCCTTCGACGATGCGACCGCGGCTGGTGACCTCGTTCATGATCTTGCGGTGAAGCGATTCCCACACCGCGGGCACGCCGATCATGGCGGTCACCGGCGTCTCTTTGAAGGCGCGCGAGATCAATTCGGGCGTGCGTTCTTCGAGATAGGTGATCGATGCGCCCGAGGCGATCGGCATCAATAATCCCGCAGAAAACTCGAAAGTGTGGTGCGGCGGCAACACGGATAATACCGAGTCGGTCCGGTTCAGCTCGAACAGCGCCGACATGCGCGCGGTCAGCGCGGTGAAGTTGCGGTCGGTGAGCACGACACCTTTCGGTTTGCCCGTGGTTCCCGAGGTGAAAATGATCGAGGCCGCGTCTTCCGGTTTTCGCGACGGCAATTTCGAAGCGATGCCTTCATGTGCCTTCGCGAACACGTCGTCGAATGTCCACACGGACAGGTGCAGCTCGGCGCTCACCCCGTTGGTCGCGCCGTTCGTTCCGCTCGCGCCGTTCGCTCCATGGGGCGCGCCGTTCGCCGGCTTTTCACCGTTGAGCGGGACGAGGACGTGTTTCATCTTCGCGCTGGTGATCGCCGCTTTGGCGTTGGCTGCGCGCGCAATGTTTTCGATCTCGCGGGGAGACAGATCCACGTCGACCGGGATGGCCGTCGCGCCCGCGAGGATGATTCCGAAATAACTCATCCCCCATTCGGGGCGACCTTCGGAGAGCAACATGACGCGGTCGCCTTGTTTCACTCCGTGCTGGATCAAAAACTCGGCGACGGCGTGCGCGGCGCGCTGCACTTCGCGATATGTGAAACTATCCGCGACGTCGTCTTTGCGCAGGATGCGGAAGGCGACGCGGCGTGCGTGTTCTTCGGCGCGCGCTTCGAACATTTCCGCGAGGTCGCGATAGTTGCGCGGAATCGTCATCCGCTTCGGTCCGGTCGGCTCGAGATCCGGGAAGACCCATTTCTCCAGGCCGGGGAGATGCATATCGAGCCAATATTTACGCCAGTCGAGATTTTCGGCGTCGTACGGCAACAACGAACGATCCGCTTCGTTCATTCGTGCGAATAAATTGCGCGTATTGTCGGTGCGGAAAATATATTTATTTTCCCAAATGAACGGCATGAAGAGATCGAAGATCTCGATGACTTTGTCGAGCTCGGCCTCGGAGTCTTTGACGACTTTTTGTGCTTCGGAGACGACGCCGCCGAGCGGGCCGTATCGCTCGGGCTCCATTTTATCGAGCACTTTGCGTGCGCCGCGGACCAAAGTGCGCAGCGCCGGCGAGCCGATCGCTTCATATCGCGCGCGCGTACGCGGGATAGTTTCCGAACGTACGTTCCAAAACGCTTTCAGCTTCGACGCTTTGCCTTCTGCTTCCTGGCGGCGCCAATAGCGGCGTTTATAAATACCGACCAGGGTCACGGTCCGCGCCATGGAGCACGGGTTCACGTCGCCGGTGGCGACTTGATAAACCTTGTTTTTCTCGCCCTGAAATAATGCCGCGGTCGCGGCGATCATCGCCGAGCTGACATAGTCGACCGGGATCAGATCCAGGATGAGCTCGTCGTCGCCGGGGTAGATGACGTTGCCCTGAATACCCATATAGGCGAGCGGGGCGCTGGTGTTCATGCCCTCGTTCCAGCCGGTAAACGGGTACGAAACCGTGCTCTCGACGATCGCCGGACGAACAATGGCCCATTCGAGCTCGGGGCAGGTGGCGATCGCCTGCTCACCGAGCGATTTCGTATACGTATAAATATTCGGCCAGCCCCAATGAGCGGCGCGTTCTTTTCCGAGCTTCACCAATTCTTCGCCCACCCAGCGGCGGCGCTGATTGGTGACCGCAGCGCGGATAGTACGCTCGTGTGTTTCGCGGCCTTCGGCCTTGAGACGAGCCAGTGCTTCTTGGCGGAATTGAGCCTCGAGCGCGGCGTCTTCGGTGCGCGCTTTGACCGAAGCGATCGCTTGTTTGAGGTCTTTGACCTCGCGCTCCCAAGAGAATTTCACGCCTTTCATTTCATCTTGGCGCGGGAAATATCCGGCGATGGGAGTATCTTCGCGGATACGTCCGCTCTTCACGCCGGCGACGAAACAGGTCGAAATATGAACTAATTTTTTCGAGCGCAGCGAAGCGGCGAATTTCGCGACGTAGTCTGCGCCGATAGTATTGATTTCGAGCGCGGTATCGAGCGGAGGGTTGAAGTCGACGAGGCCCGCGGAGTTGATGACGACGTCGACCTTTTCGCGGAGCTGCGACAACAGCGGTTCTTGAATCCCCAGATTTTCGCGCGAAATATCGCCGGCGATCGGCTCGATCTGCGCGCGCACGTAGCCGTCGAAGGCTTCGCCGAAGCTCTTCCGGAGCGGGTCCATCAGCTCGGAGCTCATCACCTCTTCGTAGAAGCGCTGCTCCGCGGTTTTGCTGGGCGTCGATCGGATCAGGCAATAGATGCGCGCCGGAGAAAAACGCTCCAGCAACATCGCGAGCGTGACCTTCGCGAGGAAGCCGGTGGTGCCGATCAACAAAACGTGTTTGCCCGCGAACGCTTCGAGCGGGGAGAGCGGGCGCGATTCTCGCTCGATCATCATCAAGGCCGCGACACTCCTGAACCTGTCGGTGTCAGTCAAGGAATCGCTGCGCCGGTCATGCAGGCACGAGCGGCTTAGATGATGCTCTTCGGGCGACCACGAACGCGGTAAGTCCGCCCGTTCGATTCGAGCTGCAGCCGTTGCGCTCGGACGGCCGACTGAACCCATGCGTCATAAGCGGCGGCGGCGTGGGTCCGCCAATCTTCGGGCGTCACCGTTTGGCGCTCGGCCCGCTGGTATTTCTGCAGCTCGAGACGGTGGTGGCTCCAAATTTCCTCGACCGAATCCGCGTCGAGGACGATGTGCAGGCCGACGGTATCGGGCGGATGGACGAGCGTCTCCAGGACGCCGAGCGTGGTCGTTTCGACGCGGCGCTTCCCGTCGAGCGGCGTGATGATGTGCAGCATCAGCTCACTTTGCGGCAGCAGATGTTGCTCGATACCCATGAGAAAAAACGTGGATTCTTCGACGTGCACGAAAGGCACGAGCAACAGGCGATAGCTGAACGATTGGAGATCCGGCACACGCACCGGCAGATCGGCGACTTGAAAGCCGAGCGAGCCTAATTTTGCCGCGAGAAAGTCGAGCGGACGTTTCGCGCTCGACGGGATGTCGTTGCTCGCGATGTCTTTGACGTCGAAACGTTTCGGAAGGCGACGTTTGCCTCCGGTAAAAAGTCCACGCGGCCGCTGGAGCAGCAGCACGATACCGGCGAGCGCGAGGATCGCGAGCGCGATGTGGAGCGGGTTTGGCTCCATGCCGGAGAGGAGCATTTCACGGACTTCCGTTGGGAGTCCAACGGGCGCTTGCTCCGCCTCTACGAGCCCTGTAAGTGGCCGGTCGATGGGGATTCTCTCCCGCATTTTGGGTGGGCTCGGCGCGAAAGATGTTCGTGAGCGCGCAGAGCGAGTTGCCGTACGGATCATGGACGAAGTCGTCAGCCGTGCCGCGGGGCGTCGCGTGCGAACACACGCGCGTGCGCCGTGGGAGCGCGCTCCCGAGATCGAGCCGCCGCCGAATGTCGCTGTCGCCAGCACGCCGGCTCCGAGCGTTTCACCTGTCGCTCCGCAGAGCGTTGCGCCGGAGCCGGTTGCCGCTCCTCCGCGTGCTTCTGCGCCCGCCGCCGCTGCTCAGGTCGTCGCGGCCTCGGCGGCGGTGGAACCTGTACCTTCGGACAGTCCTGTACCTTCGGACAGTCCTGTACCTTCGGACGGTCCTGTACCTTCGGACAGTACACCGACGATGACGGGACAGGGGCCGATCGTTCCGCAGAAACGCACCCGTCCCCCTGCGCGAATTTGGGGTGGAGGCGCGCGCTCCGGGGCGCGCTCGGGTGGACGCCCCGAGCCGTCTTCTGCGGGTGGACCTTCGCGAGGCGCGCCTCGCGAGGAGGAAAATCGTCGCGATCCGCCCCGGGGCGGCGAGCGGAAGCCGCAAAATCGGAATGATCGTCGCGCCGAGCCGCCGAAGCCTGCGGCCGCTCCGCGTCCGGTTAAAGTATCGGAGCCGAAGCCTGCGGCGGCGCCGCCGCTTCACGTCGTTCCTTCGCTGCCGGAGAACATCGGGCTCGAACGTTTGGTTTTGCTCGCGCGCGATCCGGTGTTCGGCCACGCGTACTGGGAGGTCCCCGCCGACCGGATCTCTCGCGCCCGTTTCGACGTCGGTGGAAATGCGCGCGGCGTGTTGCGTTTGATCGACGCCGAGCACGACGCATGGATCGCCAATTTTGAGGTGAATCCGGAGCGCGGGCGTTACGTGTTCCGTTTCCCGGAGAGCGACCGCCGATACTATCTCGAGCTCGGCGTTCAGGGCGCGAACGGCCATTTATTGATTCTGCACCGCTCGAATATTGCGGCCGCACCGCCGAGCAGCGGACGGGCCAAGGGTGACGTCGTCTTCGTCGGGTTGGAGGCGCAGCGAGCGGTTTTGTCGCGCGCGCACGATCTCGAGCAACCGCCGCGTTTGGCGGTGGAGCTGCAGGACCCCGCGCGCGCCCGCAAACCGGGACGCCTGCGCACGTCCGAAAATGCACATCTCTTTCTCGCAGCGGATGCACGCGAGCTCGACAGCACGCGCAAATATTTCCAAGACGGCGGCTCCGAGCCGCGGCTTTTTCCTTCAAAATGATCGACCAGCGCGGACACCTGATCCTCTTTCTTCATGCGCACCTGCCGTTCGTGCGCCACCCGGAATATCCACATTTCCTCGAGGAAGATTGGCTCTATGAAGCGATCACCGAGTGTTATGTGCCGCTGCTCCGGATCATGGAGGGCTGGCATAGAGACCAGGTTCCCGCGCGGCTGACGATGTCGCTGACGCCTCCGCTGACGGAGATGTTGCGCGATGAGCTGTTGATGAGCCGTTATTCGGCCCACCTCGGCCGCCTGCTCGACGTCGCGGAAAAGGAAGTCGTCCGCACCAAGAACGACGAACGTTTCCATTACACCGCGAAGCACTACCGCGACCTCTATGCGGACACGCAGAAACGTTTCGAGAATATTTACGCGCGCGACCTCGTCGGAGCATTTGCGAAGTTGCAAGACGCAGGAGTGCTCGAGGTCGTCACCTGTACGGCGACGCATGCCTTCTTACCGATCTTCGCCATCGATCCGGCTTATGCGCGCGCGCAGCTCCGCACCGGCGTAAAGAACTATCGAAAACATTTCCGCCGAAATCCGCCGGGAATTTGGCTCGCGGAGTGCGGATATACTCCCGGACTCGATACGTTGCTCGCGGACGAAGGACTTACTTATTTCCTGGTCGACTCCCATGGTGTGCAATTTTCCGATCCGCCGCCCGAGCTATCGACCTATTCACCGATAGTATGCCCGAGCGGGGTGCTCGCTTTTCCGCGCGATCCCGAGTCCTCGAAACAGGTTTGGTCGGCGGATGAAGGTTATCCGGGCGACGCGCGTTATCGCGAATTTTATCGCGACCTGGGTTACGACGCACCCGAGCTGCCGCCGGAGCTTTGTCTCCCCGACGGCAGCCGGAAGAATATCGGGATCAAATATCACCGCATCACCGGTCGCGGGATTCAGCTCCACGACAAACAGCCTTATCACCGCGGTTGGGCCATGGAAGCGGCGGAGCAACACGCCGGTAACTTCGTCTTCAATCGCGCCAAACAGATCGAGCACCAACAACGCATGATGGCGCGCCCGCCGGTGGTGGTTGCGCCTTATGACGCGGAGCTGTTTGGACACTGGTGGTTCGAGGGACCGGAGTTCATCGATTTCGCCGTGCGCAAAGCGGCCTACGATCAAAAGATATTCAAACTTTCTACACCGAGCGACGTGATCCACAGCGGCCTCCGCATGCAGGTGGCCACGCCCGCAGCGAGCTCTTGGGGCGCGCACGGTTACGGCGAAGTTTGGTTGAACGAGTCGAACGATTGGATCTGGCCGCACGTCCACGCCGCAGCCGAAAGAATGGCGGTGATCGCCACCGAGAAAAAATACGCGCAGGACCTGGAACAACGCGCGTTGAATCAGCTGGCGCGCGAGCTGGTATTGGCCAGCTCCAGCGATTGGCCGTTCATCCTCACCATGGGGACCCACGTACAATATGCCGAGCAGCGCGTGCGCGAGCATATTCACCGCTTCCACCGACTGCACGACGCGATCCGCAACCAAGCGATCGACGAAAAAGAGCTCGCCGAGTACGAAGCGAAAGACAATATTTTCTCGGAGATCGATTTTCGTAATTTCGTGCGGGGCGGCTCGTAGAAAATGCGGCTTGCGCACTATTCCGATATTCATGTGACCGTCTCTCCGTTTGCGGAGCCGGTCGGCCTGCTTCACGGAAAAAGAGCGCTCGGTGCGGTCAACTATATGATCGGCCGGAGACGTCACTTCGAGGGTGTCGAAGATCGGATCGCCAAACTATTGGCTGATGCCGACGCCCGGAATATCGATCACGCGTTGTGCTCCGGCGATATCACCGCGATGAGTTACATCGATGAGTTCAAACGCTGCGCCGAGCTGTTCGGCGATCGTTTGAAACATCCCGAGCGATATACGGTCATTCCCGGAAATCACGACCGCTACACCGACGGGGCGCTCACCGAAAAAAGGTTCGAGCGATATTTCGCGAACGTGGCCTCACCGAACGGCGAATATCCCGCGTACAAAAAAATCGCCCCGGGCGTCACGCTGGTGATGATCGACGTCTCCCGGCCGACGCTCTACGATTCCTCAGGGCTCTGCGGCGAAGAGCAGCGTAAAAAATTAGAAGGGATCCTCACCGACCCGGCGCTTGCCGATGAGTTCGTGATCCTCACGCTGCATTACGGATTTTTTCGCGCCAACGGCCGGCCGGATCGGCCCACACACGCCATCGAGGATTGGGTGGAGCTGCTTCAATTACTCGACCGCGAGGACGTCCACCTCGATCTGATCCTCCACGGGCATATTCATCGACACTATGAAGTGAAGTCGACCCGACGCAGGATCATCTGCGCCGGCAGCGCGACCGACCTGGCGATCGCGTGCGGTTATAACATCTACGACATCGACCTGTCCAAGAGGACAGTGACGACCGAACGCCGGACTTGGGACCAAGCCAAGAACGCCTACTTATGAAAATCGTCTATATTCACGAAAAGAACGACGCGAATTTCGAACGTATCCAGATGCGTGCCGCCCGCGGCCATTACCAGCTCGCCACCATCGAAAATAGCGGTCCGCTCGCACGGATCGTCGCGCGGCTGGAAGCCGCCCCCCCGGACATCGTGGTGCTCGGCTCGAGGGACGAAGTTTATCCGCCGCTGCTCACACGTTTGGGACTGCCTTCAGCGCCGATCGATGCCGACCTCGACGCGGTCTTCGCCAAGATCACCCCGCGGAAAATCCGTGAAGGCCTGCGCGTCGGGCTGACGTTCAATTTGAAACGGGTGGCCTCCACCGCCGGCGGGGAGGTTGATTCCGACGCGGAGTACGATTCTCCAAAAGTGATCGCCGCCATCCGCGAGGCGATCGAGTCGTACGGTCACGAAGTCGTCGAATTGGAAGCGACCGCGGAGCTGCCGGCGATCGTCGCGGCGTCTTGTGTGGACGTCGTCTTTAATGTGGCCGAGGGAACACACGGCCGAAATCGCGAAGCCCAGGTCCCGGCGATCTTGGAAATGCTCGATATTCCGTACACCGGCTCCGACGCCGCGACCATGGCGCTCGCGCTCGACAAAGGTTTGGCGAAAAAATTGGTCGCCCAGGCCGGATATCCGACGGCGCCGTTTTTGGTGATGACCGCCGAAAATGCCCCCCTCCCAGCGGGATTCGTTTTCCCGGCGATCGTGAAACCGGTCGCCGAGGGCAGCAGTAAGGGCGTCCTAAAGACCAGTGTGGTCGAGAACGAGGCGGAGCTCCGCTCTTTGGTTCGGACGATCGTCGAAAAATATAAGCAGGGCGCGCTGGTGGAGGCATTTCTACCCGGCCGAGAATTTACAGTGGCGCTCCTCGGCGAGACCGAGCCCCGTATGTTGCCGCCGATGGAAATCGCGTTCATCAACCCGGAAGCGAAGCATCCGGTTTACGCTTTTGATCACAAGCTCGACTGGTCGACCGAGCTCCGCTACGACCGGCCCGCCAAAGTTGATCCCGAATTGCTCGCGGAGATCGAACGCGTGGCAAAAGGTGCCTTTTTCGCCCTAGGATGCCGCGATCTGGCCCGTATCGATGTCCGTTTGGACGCTGCGGGGAGGGTCAATTTCATCGAAGTGAATCCGCTTCCGGGGCTGTCGCCCGGATGGTCGGATATGTGCCTCGTCGCGGAAAGCGACGGTTTGGATTATCGGGCGTTGATCGGTACGATCCTCGAGCCGGCCATCCGACGCTTCCGCGCCAAAAAATATTAAATGAGCTCTTGCGATGCGCCGCGAAGATGCTCATTGTGTCCCCAACTCATGGTCGACAAAGTCGACACCGCTGCAAAACCGACCCATCCCCGGGCTCGCCCGATCCTGACCAACAGGACACTCATCGCAGCGAAGAATGCACCGAAATAATATTCGCCTGACGTCCGCCTGGAACCCAGCGGCCAACGCCGAGCACCGCACACTCGGCTGGATTAAGGGGCACGCGCGAGAGTCGAAGTGTAATTCGAGCTCGAGTGCTCCGAAGGAACGAGAAGATGGAAGAAGCAATAGACCCCGACGGTAAAAGTCCAAGTACCATGTCCAACCCTGCTCGACGGGGACGTCATTATTCCGAGATCCCACTCTGGAAAGACGTCGCACCGGAGCAGTGGGCGGACTATCGCTGGCATCTCAAAAACAGCATCAACTCCCTCGAACAACTCGAACAAGTTATCAATCTCACCGCCGAGGAACGCGAAGGGTTCCTCGCGACGCGCTCTGAGTTTGCCATGTCGATCACGCCGTATCTCACGGCGCTGATGGACGCAGACGACCCGCATTGCCCCGTACGCATGCAGTTCGTCCCGCACCTCTCGGAAGCCGGCGGCCTCGGCGTCACGGATTCTCTCGGCGAAGATGCACATCGCGTGGCACCGGGCCTCGTTCACCGGTATCCCGATCGCGTCCTCTTTCTCGTCAATAATATGTGCGCGAGTTATTGCCGCTTCTGCACTCGGAAACGCCTGACCGGCCTCGATAACGAGGTTCTTCCGAAAGTAGAAATTGAGCAAACGCTGGCGTATCTGCGCGAGCACACCGAAGTGCGCGACGTACTGATTTCGGGCGGCGATCCGCTGACGATGTCCGACCGAAATCTCGAATACGTGGTGTCTCGCCTACGCGAAATTCCATCGATCGAAATCATCCGCATCGGCACGAAAATGCCGATGTTCCTCCCCATGCGCGTGACCGACGACCTCGTGAAGATGTTGTCGAAGTATCACCCGGTGTGGATGAACACGCATTTCAATCACCCGAAGGAGCTGACGTCCGAAGCGCGCGCCGCAATCGCCCGCATCGTGAATGCCGGTATTCCGCTGGGAAATCAGAGTGTGCTTTTGCGCGGAGTGAATTCGAGCTCACGCATCATGAAGGAGCTCATGCACGAGCTCGTGAAGAATCGCGTGCGGCCGTACTATATTTATCAGTGCGATTTGGAAGATGGGTTGGAGCATTTCCGTACTCCCGTCGAAAAGGGTGTCGAGATCATGGAAGAGCTGCGCGGCTGGACGACCGGCTTCGCAGTCCCGACTTATGTGATCGACGCTCCGGGCGGCGGAGGAAAAATCCCGATCGCTCCGAACTATCTCCTGGCCATGGGTGAGAGCCGGGTGACGATTCGTAATTTCGAGGGCGCTTCGTTCAGTTATCCGCAACCGGCTGAGCGCGACTGTTCCGTCGAATACGAAGCGAAGTGGTATGGGGAAGGCGCGCCGGCAGTGGCGGCTGCTCCGGAAGCGCCGAAGGGCCGCGCTGCTCTGCGCGTGCTCCGCGCGGCATCCGCTTAATTGTCTCTGGAATAGTGAGAGGTCGCTCCCCGTACGGAGCGACCTCTTTTTTTTGAAAGGCTAAGTGGTGCCTTGGTCGCCGCTCTCCGCGTTGGAGGCTTGAACCGGCGCTGCTTGATGGGTTGCCTTTTTCTTTGGCGCTGACTTCTTCGCGGCCTTTTTGGGCGCTGATTTCTTCGGCGCGACTTTTTTGGCTGCCTTTTTCGGGGCCGCTTTTTTTGCGGATTTCTTGGCCGCTTTCTTTGGGGCGGCCTTTTTCGCGGATTTTTTGGCTGCCTTTTTCGGAGCTGCTTTTTTCGCGGATTTTTTGGCTGCTTTTTTTGGGGCTGCCTTTTTCGGGGCCGCTTTTTTCGCGGATTTCTTGGCTGCTTTTTTTGGGGCGGCCTTTTTCTTGGTCGCTTTTTTGGCGGCTGCTTTTTTTGGGGCGGCTTTTTTCTTGGTCGCTTTTTTGGCGGCTGCTTTTTTCGCCGGTTTCTTTTTCGGCGCCGCAACCTTCTTCGTTTTGGCCGGCGCTTCCGCATCGGCTTCCGCGCTTTCGGTCATCTCCAGCGCGCGTGCGACTTCTTCGAGCGCCTGTTCGCGCGCGTCGACGATCTCGCCGTTCGTTTCGCTCAGATCGCGCGTGACCTCGATGTCATCGGTGATGTCGTCCACTTCCTCTTCAGAGGTCGCCGTCACGCTCGCAGTCGCGGTCGCGGGTTCGTTCTCACCGGTGTCTTCGTCTTCTTCGTCTTCTTCGTCTTCTTCGTCTTCTTCGTCTTCTTCGTCTTCTTCGTCTTCGTCTTCATCGACGGGCGCCGCGCGCACCATGGTTTCGGTTTCGTCGATGTCGCCGGACTTATCGGGCTCGTCATCGACGCCGTCGTCGGCATCGCCGTCGCTGTCGACGCGGTCCTCGATCACCGCTTTTGCAGCCGCCTCCATGGGCGTCTCGGGTTTGTCGTCTTCGTCTTCGCCGCCCCAATCGTCATCGTCGTCGGAGGAGACACCTTCGATCTGCGCGTCGTCGATGTCGGTGACGCCGTCGTCGTTGTCATCGTCTTCGCCGTCGCTCGGTACGTCGGCTGCGCCTGACAACATTTCGGTCCAGCGCTCGATCTCTTCGTCGCTCGCGTCGTCGATCAACAAGATCGCCGGTGTTCTCGGGCGCTCCAAGCCCACGCCGTCGCCGGTGAAAAAGCGAACGACACCTTCTTCTCTCGCCTCACCCGCGGTTGCGCGGATCTCTTCATAACGAAAGATCGCATCGCGAATTACGGCGCGTTCCGCGGTCTGATCCCCGCGATTTTCGCGCAGCTTTACGGCTAATTCTTCGGTGACGCGGTCGAGCTCGCGCTCGGCGTTCTCCATTGCGCTGGCATCCGTCATGCGCTGGGTCCTAACGCGAGGTCAAAACCGGCGCAATCCAGATCGTCCAATCCTGAGCCGCAGCATGAAGCGACAGACACGGCGCACGCGCGGCCAACGCCGACCAAACCGGCATGTAGTACAGGACGTAGATCTCGCGCGGATGCTCCTCGTACGTATGCTGCACGGCATCGAAGACGCGTCCGATGACCTGCGCGCCGAAGGGATTGAACATATACAAAACGAGCGGTTCCAAGGGCGGAGACCACTCCGCTGCATCGCCTTCGACGATCTCGATCGTCCGGCATCTCCGCCACTTCTCGTCGAGCTCTGAGGCATTGTGCCGCGCCGCTTTCGCCAAAGGCTTCGATAGCTCGACACCGACGATCCGCTGAAAGGGCCAAGTGCACGCGAGACAACAGATACGGCCTTTTCCCGCGCCGAGATCGACGAAGGTAAAACGGGCGGGGTCGATGTCGATCGACAGCATCATGTCCTCGAGCACGCCGAACGGGGTCGGCTCGTAAGGGCTCGCGCACAGACGTTGTGTTTCGGTGAGGTCGAGCTTTGCCACTCCCACGTTGCCGGTGGTTTTGATTCCGAGCTCGCGGTCGTTCTTCGCGCTCACTGCTTGATCAGCGTGAGCAACACATAGTCGAGCGTGCCCGACTTCAGCGCTTTGCGTCGCTCGGTCGTCGTTGCCAAAAATTGCTCCACCGCATCATCCGTCATGCGCAGCTCGATGCGCAGGCGCGCGCGTGTCTTCGAGACCGCAGCGTGCAGATGATCGAGCGTGGGACCGACCGCTTCGGCGAGGCTTCGTTGTTTCAGCACGCTGTAGCCGAGGTGTTGCGCCGCTTTCCCGGCTTCGCGCGCGATTTCGGCGGGCAGATCTTCTGCGAGCACCAAACGCCCGCCTTTCACCAGATGTCCGTGCGCCGCGCGCATCAGCGCGACGATATCGAGCTGCCGCCCGACCTCGCGCGAAAAGACGGCGTCGTACGGCTGTTTCTTCGCGTAATAGAGCTCGAACGGAGACTCGATCACTTCCACGCCGGGGATCGGATCTTTTTGCGCGATGCGACCTTCGTTGACGTCGTTGGTCACCACCGTGACGCGATAACCTGCGCGCCGTAACGCGCGTACGGTCGTGCCCACGCCGTAACCGATGGCCAGCACTCTCGCCGGCGCTTTCGGGAGCTCGCCGATCATCATTTTCGTCTGCGCGGTTTGCGCGTCCGCCAGCGTGGTGCGCGGCGTGACGAAAACTCCGTAATGCGCGTCTTCGATACGGCCTTCGTCCAGATGGACCGCGTGAATGTAGACGTTCTTCGGAAACGCGAGGTGCCGATGGAGCTGGATCATCGCGCGGCGATCGAGAGTTATCCGCCCGACGGAAACTTCGCAAGGTTTGATATGGTGGAATTTCTGTGCCCGTCTCCACCGCTGCTCTCGTCGCCGCCTTTTTGGTCACGTTGATCGCAGCGATTATCCAAGGCGCGATCGGGATCGGCTTCGCGGTGCTCTCGGTGCCGGTTTTGTCGCTGGTGGATCCGGCGCTCGCACCTGTGCCGCAACTTTTGTTGTCGCTCCCGCTGACCGTGTCCATGGCGTATCGCGAACGCAGCGCCATTCACCTCGGATCTATGGTTTGGGTCCTCGCGGGCCGATTTCCCGGCGCATTTTTGGGATCTTTTCTGCTCGGCATCGCCAGCGCCCAGATGCTCGATCTGATGATCGGCGCGGTGGTCATCGGCGGCACGTTGATCTTCTCCACGAATCTCAAGGTCCGCCGCACACCGCTGACTCAGCTCACCGCGGGCGTCGTCTCGGGAGTGACCGGATTGATCTCGGCGATCGGCGGCCCACCGGTGGCGCTCCTCTATCGCGATGCACGCGGCGCTGAATTGCGCGCAAATCTCGCGGCGATCTTCGCGCTCGGCGTGATCATCTCCATCGTCACCCGCGCGCTCGGCTCACAGATCTCCGAAAAAGATCTGATTTTGACGGCGGTTCTTTTTCCCGCACTGGTGCTCGGATTGTTTCTGAGCGGCAGTCTCACAAAATATTTCGAGGGTTCGAGGCTGAAGACCGCCGTACTTCTTCTCTGCGGATTTGCGGGCGTAGGACTGATCTTTCGATCATTTCTCCGCGCGGCGTGAAATTGCGCCGGCGGCGGCGACCAGCAGCATGAAGAGCACGGCCACGCTGAAGTGGCCCAAAAGCATGTGCTCCACCTGCGAATTCGCGCAGTGAAAATGCAGCGCTAAATTCGCCGTCAACCCAGCTGTCCCCGCGGCCAGTAAAGCGGTCAGCCGAGTGACTTGGTGATCGAGCGTGCGCACGATGAGATAGATCGGCGCGCCCGCGGCCACACCGAAATAAAAGCAGGGCAAGGCGTGCGGCAATAGTTGCAGGAAACTATCGATATTCTCGGTCGTGGTGCCGGACATCGGCATCATGGAGAAAAAAAAGAGGATCAACAGCGCCGAAACGGTGGCTGCGGTGAGCAGCGCGCGCGGGAGGGGCGGCCGGTACGCAGGGCGGAGCGCGATGATCACCGTGATCGCCAGGGAGATGATCATCGCCAAGACGGTGAGGATCATCCGCGGGCCCGGATACTCGTGCAGATCGCGGCGCGGCATGAACAACACGACCGGCCCGACGACCAGGAGCACCGCGACGGTGGCGAGCGCGATGCGTATCCAAGTGGGACGGCTTCGCAGAAAGGCGCGGGGGGATTTTTCTTCCGCGCGGATCTGCTGCTCGAGACCGGCGAGCAGCGCGTCCAAATCGCCGCCGAGACCGTCGCCGCGCACCATGCTCGCACGCAGCACACCCGCACTTTGCGCGAGCGAGGCACACGCAGCGCAGCTCTCGAGGTGTGCGCGTTGCTCAGTGCTTGCAGCCGACTCACCGCGAAGGAGCGCCTCCTGGATTTCCGCGCAGCGATTCACAGGCCTTCCCATAATATGCCGCGCCGGCCGTTTGGTTTCATGGCTCTTTCTCCGCCTCGGCGAGCGCGGCGCGGAGCCGTGTGTACCCGCGGTGAGCCCGCACTTTTACCGCGGACAAGCTCGCGCCCAACATCTTCGCGATCTCCTCAAAGGGGCGTCCTTGAAACCAGTGCATTTCGATGACCTCGCGCTGATTGTCGGGCAACACCAACAACGCGGCGCGCACCCGTTCTTGGCGCAGCTTCGCTTCTTGGCGATCCTCGAGCGTCTCGTATTCCGCGACCAACTTCGCTTCGATCTCTTCCTCGAGCGGGCTCTCTTTTTTTCGCGTTTTTCGCCGAAACTGTTCGCGAAGACAGTTCATCCCGATGGTGAATAACCAAGGTTTGAGCAGCGCTCCTTGGCGGAAATCATTTCTCGCGCGGTGGAGGTGCAGAAAGGTTTGTTGAACGAGATCGTTCGCTTCTTCGGAGCCGCGTACATGACGCCGCATCATTCCCAGGAGGGCGGGTGCGTGGCGGCGAAATATTTCCTGGAACGCCTCATTTTCGCCGGAGACGTAGCGGCTCATCAGCTGCTCGTCCGTCTCCTCGCTGAGGGTCATGCGCGCGACACCATACAATATTATTGAGCCAGGAGCGCCTTTGCAGCTTTCAGCTCGGGATCGAGCTTTAGGGCGCGCTCCGCATGACGTTTCGCGCGGGAAGTATCGCCCGCCGCTCGCGCTAAAACGGCGGAATAGAAGTGTGCTTGCGGGTCGAGCTCGTCTTTCGCCAAAGCCGCGCGACACGCTTTTTGCGCTCGCGGGATCGCGAACACGGCCAGGTGGGCGCGGCAGGCGGCGAGATCGAGCCGGGCCGAGCCGAGCTTTCTCTTTTCGGCGGCGGCGATCAGCTGTAGCGCTTTTTGGTGACCTTTGTTGCGGAGCAGATCTTCGATGTCCTCGAGGGAACGCAGATAGTCTCCTTCGTTTTCCGGCGCGAGCTTCGCGGGCGGCCGATAATATTTTCTCGCCTTTGAAACTTGGGCGAGCACGCTTGCTCCCGCAGTCGTCGACGTGGAGACCACCAGCTCTTCGGCAAAGGTGAGAAAGTGGGCGCGCACGTGCAGATTCGCCGCGTGGATCCGCTCATCTTTGCGGCACTGTCCTCGAGAACAGTAGTCCCGTATTTTCGCCAAGAGCTCGGCTGCTTCGTCGTGGCGCTTCTCTTTCAAGATCAGCTCGGTGAGCTCCAAAAGAGGCGCTGGCCTATCGGACAGGATGGCGGCAGCCTGCTCGCAGGCCGATTTGGCGTCGGAGTAGCCGCCTTCTCTGCGTGAGGCGATCGCGCAGGACAAGAGCAACACCGCCGGATCATGAGGCGCTTTTTCGCGGAGGCCGCGGATCTCTTTCCAGGCTTCTTCCGCGTGGCCGTCTTCCATGACGCGGACGGCGCGATCGTACGTGTTTCTTTCAGGCTTGTTAGCCAGGGCGCCGCCTTCGAGGAGCGACTTCGCGCGCTCGATCTCGTAGCGGTCGTGGAGCTCCCAACCCGCGGTGGCGAGCATCGCGCGCAGCTCAGCGGCCGCTTCGCTCTCGAGCTTCTTCGTTCCGCGTTTATGCAGTCGGTGCCGCACCACAAGCTGCATCAGCTCTAGATTTCTGGGATCGAGCTCGTGCTGTTCTTTGGTCCAGTGCGGCGACATGAACGTTTCGCTGCGGTTGAGATGGATCCCGCCGAGATTGTGGCCGAGCTCGTGGATCAAGACTGCTACGGTGCGGTGCGCGATCCGTTCGTCGTAAACCTGGTCCGCGTCGTCGCCCCATTCGCGGAGCTTGTCGAGCTCCGTGGGATCGTGCATTCCGCGCATCACGAAATGGCGACCGAAGAGCTCGGCGAGACCGAGCTGGTGTGTATCGGGCGTAAATATCGGGAGCGCAGTGACCAAGCCGGCGACGAAATCCACATCTTCGGCGGGATCGAGAGTCTCTAATTCTCCCAGCGCCGCGGAGAGATCATCGCCGATCGGTTCTTTGCGCTCCCAATCCAGCGCTTCCTTGATCTCGAGCGTGACGCCGAGCTCAGGCTCGGTCACGCGATTCGCGCGCGTGACGATGCGGTCCAGGTGCCGTCTCCAATTGGTGATTTGCCGGCGGTATTCCTGATCCGCGTACACGCGAAGATACATGACGTTGCCGACGCGCCGGACCTCGCGCGTTTCTATCCTCGTGGGCTCGAAGGCGATACGGACGGCGCTTTTGTCGTTGCCGCACGCCGTGAGCGAAACAATGCAGAGCGCGATCGCGCCGCGTTTCATCGCACAGATCTATCGCGGATCGAGATGGACCGAAACCCCATCGCGCGGGCGCAGCGTGATCGAAGGATCCAAGGCGAGCGCGAAGGACCGTTCCTCGACGATGCGGTGTTTGCGAACGATCATCGGCAACAAGAGCTGCATTTCCATCATCGCAAAGGCGTTGCCGATACACATGCGCGGCCCTCCGCCGAACGGAAGATAGACGTGTTTCGGCCGAGAATCCGCGGTGAGAAAACGCTCCGGCTCGAACTTATGCGGATTCGACCAATATTGTGTGTGGCGGTGGAGCAGCCACGGAAATACGCCGACCACCACATTTTTCGGGATTCGATAACCCATCACTACGTCTTCGGCGAGCGAGTCGCGCTCGATCACCCACGCGGGTGGATAAAGGCGCATCGACTCTTCGACGACCGCCTTGGTGTACGGCATTTTTTGGATATCGCCGAGCTCGATGGTGCGTTCGCCGAGCACGGTGGTGATCTCTTGGTGCAGCTTCGCTTCGACCTCGGGGTGATGCGAGAGCAGATGGAACATGAAAGAGAGCGCGTTTGCCGTGGTTTCGTGGCCGGCGAGCACCAGGGTGAGCAGCTCGTCTTTGAGCTGGATGTCGCTCATTTTTTCGCCGGTTTCTTCGTCGGCCGCGCTCATCAGCATGCCCAAAAGATCAGGTCGATCTTCGCCGTAGGACCGGCGTTCGCTGATCATGCGGAGCGCGATGCGGTCGATCGTTTCGCGCGCGCGCACGAAGCGGCGGTTGGCAGGGGTGGGGACCCACGGCGGAAGGCGTAGCGGTGAGTTGACGTGTTCGTTCGCCCAGGAAATGGCGACGCTCAGCGCATCGCCGATCTCTTTCGATTCGTTATCGAGATCGGTGGAGAAGAGCGTTTTGCCGACGATGCGCAAAGTCAGGCGCATCATTTCGCGGTGGAGATCGAAAGGCTGTTTCAGCTGCTCCAGCTCGCGATCCCAACGCTCCAACATATCGCCGGTACAACTGATCATATCGTTGGCGAGCTTGGTGAGGCGTTCGCGATGAAACGCGGGCTGCGCTAATTTCCGCTGTTTTTTCCAGAAATCACCTTCACTGGTCAGCAGTCCTTTTCCGAGCACGAATTTCAGGCCTTGATAGTTTCGGCTTTTTTTATAGTTCCGGTGATTTTCCACCAAAACGTGGTGCACGGCGTCGGGATGGTTGAGCACGTAATAGTCCATCCAAGCAAAACGGACGTGCACGATGTCTCCGTGCTCCGCGACGCGACGCTCCATGACTTCCAGTGGATCGCGCCAGGCGTCGAGGACGTCGGTGATGAACTGAAAGCCGTGGGTGCTGGGCGCCGGTTTTGGCGAAACGGGGTCGATCACGGGGAACGTCGCGGTCATTTCGATACCTCGGCAAACATGAGGGTCGTCTCAGGTTTCATTCTATGAATCTGAGGACCGCCTCACATCTGTCAAGGTCTACACTCTCGTTTGTTTGTGGTACGAGGAAGATCGTGAAGGGCGAGACGATGCGCCGCGTGCCCGCACAGGCGCGCAGCCGTGAACGTTTGGAGCGCATTCTGGATGCTGCAGAGGCTGTGCTCGGCGACGTTGGATATGAAGCCGCCACGATGCAGGAGATCGCGGAGCGAGCGGGAACTTCGATCGGGAGCGTCTATCAATTTTTCCCGAACAAGAAAGTTTTGGTTGGTGCGATCTCCGATCGCTACAACGAAACCGTACGCGCGCTCTTCGATAGTTTGCTCACGCCGGAGACGATGCAGCGCCCGTGGATCGAGCTTCTGGAGAATGCGATCGACGCGTTGTTCGAATTCAACATGAACGCGCCGGGATTTCGCGCCTTATGGCTCCAAGGCACGATCGCGCCCGAGGTGCTCGAGGCCGGATCTGCGGTGAACGTCGAGCTGTCCGAGCGGGTGGAGCTCGCGCTCACCGTTTACGCGCCGAAGGTCAGCAAGAAGCAGCGCGCGCTGGTGGCTACGGTCATAGTGGAGACGGTTTCAGCGATGTTGTTCGTCGCGGGACGGCGCGGAAAGAAGGCGGCGCGTCCGCTGATGGAAGAGACGAAGGTCTTGCTCCGCTGCTATCTCGCCGAGTACACGAAATAACGATGAGCGCGGCCGCGGTCTTATTGTTTTTGGCCGCGGCGGCCGAGCCTATCGAGATCTGGGCCGGCCATGCCGTGGTGGTGGGAAAACGTTCCGTGCCGATCCTCGGCAAAGTGGAAGCGGCCACGGAGAGCTGGGTCATCGCGCGTGTGTCGCGCACTAAGGATGGGATTCACATCGAGCAGAAGAGTTGCCGCGTGGAGCTCTCGAATCCGCTCGGCGTCGATCTTTTTCTGAATCCCGGCGCCGCCGAAAAATTGCCGGCGATCATCTTGGATTTCAAACGGCGTCCTGACGGTATGTATTATCAAGATCCGAATATCAGCGGGTGGGCCGAGGAAGATGTCGACGGCGACGGGAAAAAAGGTTTGACGGTCAACGTCGATGCGCCGATCTGCGGCGGCAAGCTCTTCGTGGGTTTGAAGACCAAAAGTATGTCGCGCGGAACTATCTCCGCCGGCGGCGAAATGCGCGGCGAGATGAAGGCGAAGATCGGGCAAAAAGTATATGGCACCGAAGGCGCGTGTATTTCTTTGCTCGCCGATGACGTGGAGGAAGCGGCCAACGGCGCTTTCGCTTATGTTCGGACCTCGAGCACGGCCTCCTGCGCGTCTTTGAGCGTGCTCCCGAAATGGCCTATCCTCGCGCCGAAGAAATGAATGCCCCGCGAGATCTGAGAAGGATCGGGCCGTACACGCTCGCCGTGTTGGTCTTCATTGTTCATTGCGCGACGAATGGGCAGTACGGATATTTCCGCGACGAGCTCTATTTCATGGCTTGCGGCCGCGAGCTCGCTTTTGGATATGTCGATCAACCTCCGCTGATCGCGTTGGTGGCGCGGATCTCCGAGCTGCTGTCCTCGGGGTCAGTGTGGTGGTTCCGGATGCCGGCTGCTCTGGCACATACCGGACTGGTGATCGCCACCGGGAGAATGGCGCTCCGTTTCGGTGCCACCGCCATCGGCGCGACGCTCGCGTCCTTGGCCATCGTCGTCTCGCCGACGTTTTTGGTGAGCGGCCATCTGTTGACGATGAACGCCTTCGAGCCGCTCTTTTGGCTGGGAACGGGCTTTTGTGTCGTCGCGCTGATCGACGGTGCCGGCCCGCGCGTGTGGTTGATGTTGGGCGCGTTGCTCGGCTTCGGCATGCTCAACAAACACTCGATGCTCTTCTATGCGTTCGTTCTCTGCGCGGCTTGGGTGTTCGTACCGGAGCGGCGCGCGATCGTGCTGCGCGGGTTGATGATGGCGGTCGGGGTCGCGGTGTTGATCGTGTTGCCGCACGCGATCTGGCAAGCGGCCAACGGTTTTCCCATGCTCGAGCTCTTGGAGAATGGGCGCAAATATAAGAATGCCGATACTTCGATTTTGGATTTCGTCGCCGGACAGTTTCTCGAGCAAAATCCGGTCAACGCGGCTGTCTGGATTTCGGGGCTCTATTTCCTGGCGCGGAGTAAGTATCGCGCGATCGCCGTCGCCCACGGGTTGTTGTTCCTGGTTTTCGTGCTGATGAAGGCCAAGGTTTATTATTTCGCAGCTGCGTATCCGATCGTTTATGCGGCGGGTGGCGCTTTATTGGGCAAATATTTATGGCCTTCGCGCGCGCTGGGCGTGGGGATGGCTGCGGTTGGTACTTTAGCTGCGATGTTGGCGCTCCCGGTGCTTCCTCCGGCGCGTTTGGTGGAGCTGCAGAACAAGCTCGGATTTACGCCGCCGCGCTTGGAGAAACAGCGTTACAGCGACCTGCCGCAACATCTGTCCGATCAATTCGGTTGGGTGGAGATGGTCGAGGCGATCGCCCTGGCGTACGGCGCGCTTTCGCCCGAGGAAAAAGCGCGCACGGTGATCTTCCTGGATAATTATGGCGAAGCCGGTGCGGTCGACTTTTTCGGGCCGAAACACGGGCTCCCGCGCGCCTATAGCGGACACAATCATTATTTTCTCTGGGGTCCACCGCCGGATGAGAAAAACGTGGTGCTCGCCGTCGGTACCGGCTTGGAAGATCTCCAGAAAGTATTCCAGGACGTGCGCCAAGTCGGTCAGACGCCGGCGAATAAATATGCGATTCCGGATGAGACCGAGTCGCCGATCTATCTGTGCCGCGGGCCGAAAATGCCGTGGTCCAAAATATGGCCGCGCGCCAAAAGTTATCAGTGAGCTTCTTCGGCCGGCACTAATTCATCGAGCGCTCCGGCGACCTCATCCAGCTCGGGATCCAGCTCCAGCGCGCGGGAGAGCTCTGCACGCGCTTCTTCTTTTTTGCCGAGCTCTTTGTAGGCCATGCCGAGATAGGCGTGGACATCGGGGCCGTTGCTCCCGGCGGCGAGCGCGGCTTTTAGCTCGGCGACGGCGCGATCATTTTCGTCGTTTTGGTAGAGCCAGACGCCGAAGCTGGCGCGCATATCCGGGCTTTTTTCGGCGCCGAGATACTTCTCCCAGACGCGAATTCCGGCGGCCGTATTATTTTGCTCGCTGTAAATTTCCAGCAGCGTAGTCACCGTATCCCAATCGGTCGGCTCGCGATCGAGCGAGGCGAGCAACGCCGTTTCTTGGACCTTCTTTTGTTCACCGAGCGCGAGGAGGTGTTCGCTCCGGACCGCTTCCGCACGTTCGATGTCACCACGCGCTTCCAGACGATCGACCACGTCGGATGCGAGATAAACATTCGCGGGATCTTTTTTCCATTTGCGCTCGGCCTCATCGAGACGCCAACGCTCGGGGAGATCTTCCTTGCCTTCACCGGCGCGCGTGAGGAGGTGCGGAACGAAGACGGTGGCCACCAATAAGCCTGCTGCAAATATTCCGAATTTGATGGCGCGTTGAGACTTCCTTTTTGCGAAGTCTGCACGTTCTTCGGCGTCGAGCTCGTCGCCGCCCGGCTCGAGGACGGCGCCCCGGCGAAGAATTGCTGTCTTTGCGACCAGGTCGGGAAATCCGCGCCGATCGGGCCGGATCAGGATCATCAAATGGCCGATCGCGGAGAGCAGTAATAAAAAGCCGGAAAGGAAAAATAATACCAAGCCGATGCCGGTCGGCTGGAAGAACGAGATAGTTCCCGATAAATATCCCGCGACCGCGATCGCCGCCGTCGAGAAGTAGGCGATGCCGAAATATCCGCGGGTCACCAATTCCCGGAACGCAACTTCACCGGGCTCGGGTGCACGGCCGTCCGCGCCGACCATTTCCAACCCGAAGATGCGGAGACCGAGTGTTCCTTTGAACAGCGAACAAGGAAGGATCGTGTAGACCAGGATTGCGGTCAGGCTTCCGAGCAGCGGCAGCGCGAAGCCGCCGAAGAAGAGCGGCGAAAGAGAGAGCCCCGCGGAGAGCAGGCCGAGCGCGACGGCATCGAAGGCGCCGGCGGCGATGCGGGGTCCGAGCGGTGCGGGCGCAATTCCGGTGAAAGCGTCGGCGGGTGCGTCCATCGATGCCATGTAATACGAGGAATGCACGTTGAGCTACCTCCAGGGATCCACGAGCTGTGGACACGTGGGGCCGTGCGAAAGTTCCCTATTCTTCGATGGTTTCGATCGTCGGTGCGTCGTGGTCTTTGCGGAGGCCGTGTTTGCTTTCGGCGAGCGCGGCGCGCAGCGCGATTCCGAATTGTGCGGCGCTGGGGAAACGGTCGCGTGGGTCGACGGCGAGCGCGCGGACGATCACGTCGTCCACGCTGTCCGAAAGATCAGGTCGCGCCGAAGTGGGACGCGGCCGTTCATCTCGCGTGATACGCCGGGCGATCGCCAGGTGGCTGTTAAGCTTCGGATCGCCGACGCCGAGCTTCCACGCGAGCGGTTCGGCATTCGCGTCGCGTGCCCAGGCACGGCGTGCGGTGAGCAGCTCGAAGAACATCGTGCCCAACGCGAAGATGTCCGCACGGTGATCGATCGCTTCGCCGCGCAATTGTTCGGGCGCGACGTACATCAACGAACCGAGCATGCGGCCGACCGTCGTGGGATCGATCTCGCTTCCCACGGTGACTTTGGCGATGCCGAAATCAAGAACCTTCAGAAACGGCCGTTGGCCGCGGCGATTCACCATCACGTTGCGCGGCTTCAAATCGCGGTGCACCACGTGTTGTTCGTGCGCATAGGCCACGGCGGCGCAGAGTTGATCCGCAAGCCAAGAGACACCTTCGAGCGGAATGGGTCGTTCCTCGCGCGCTTGTGATTCGAGGCGCGCGTACAGCGGCTCGCCGTCGACGAGCTCCATGGCGACGTAGGCTTCCTCTTCGCCGGTGCTGAAGGCGATCGGCCGCGCGATATTCGGATGATCGAGCCGTGCGAGGATCTTTCCCTCTTGGAGGAAGCGCTGCACTTTCTTTTTGTCGCTGCGGTGTTTCTCGAAGAGGATCTTCAGCGCGCAGGGCGACGCGTTGTTTTCGCAGTCCGCCGCACGCCACACGGTGCCGAACGCACCTTGGCCGAGCGGCTCCACCAAGACGAAACGTTCGCCGACGAGATCGCCGGTTTCATATTTGGTGGCGCTCACGGTTCTTCACTTTCTTCGGCGCGGTAGTCGTCGAGCGTCAGCTTGAATTTCGTGAGCAACCGATAAATTTGTTGCCGGTGTTTTCCGGTCACCCGGCATATTTCGGAAATATTGCCCGCGTGTTCCTTCAATAATTTCTCTAAATCTTTTTTCGTGAGATTTTCCGGCGACACGTTCGGCGGTGCTTCTTTGGCCGGTTCCGAGAATATGGCCGGCGGAAGGGCGGAGAGATCGATCTCTTCCAAGTCGCGCGTCAGCAATTTCGCGTGTTCCGCGGCGTGGCGCAACTCGCGCACGTTCTTCGGCCAATCGGCCAATAACAACGCTTCCGCAGCCTCGCGGGCGAGCTGTTTTTTTGTCTGGCCGAGGAAGAGGCGAAACAGCGGCAATATTTCTTCGCGGCGTTCGCGCAGAGCCGGGAGGTCGATCACGAATCCGGCCAACCTGGCCAAAAGATCAGCGCGGAATTTACCTTCACGGGAGAGCTGCTCCAGCGACTGATGGGTGGCGGCGATGAGGCGGACGTCGACCGGAATTTCCGTGTCGGAGCCGACCGGGCGGATCTTCCGTTCCTCCAGCGCACGCAACAAAGTCGCTTGCAGCTCGAGCGGAAGCTCCGCGATCTCGTCGAGGAAAAGTGTGCCTTTTTCGGCGGCGGCGAATAGTCCGCTGCGCGCGCGGACAGCTCCGGAAAAAGCACCCTCGGTGTGGCCGAACAATTCGCTGGCGATCAATTCACGCGCGAAGGTCGCGCAATTCACCGCGACCAGCGAGCCGCTCCTCTTGCTGCTGGCGTGAATTCGCTGGGCCATGACTTCTTTGCCGGCGCCGGTCGGGCCGTGGATAAGGATCGACAGCGCGCTGTCGGCGGCGAGATCGGCTGCGGCCTCGGCGATGGCGCGTTTCAAAGCGGTACCGCTCTCACGGTGCGCCAAGCTCAAGCCGCGCGGGACCAGCGCTTCGGAATAGACGAGGATCGAGCTTCCGATGCGGATCACCGAGCCATGGCGGAGCTCGACCTCGTCGATGCGCTGGCCGTCGACGTAAGTACCGTTTTTACTTTTTTGATCGACGGCACGATAGACGCCGCGCGTGCGATCGAAGACCAGCGCTGCATGCTCGCGGCTGGAGCGACCGTCGTCGAGCGCGATACCTCCGCGCGACTCCGGCCTTCGGCCGAGCATCCGGTCTTGGCCTTCGAGGGACCAACGGAGCTGGGCACCTGGCCGATCGAGCAGTGTCCCAAAGACCAGCTCGAGGACGCGCATCTTGCGGCCCCGTGCGTCGTCGCTCTTCGCGATCTCCTCGAGGGAAAGCTGGAGATCGTCTTCGGTTTCTTCGATCGTCAACGCGAGACCCGAAAACAACTTATTCCCAGGCGGAACCGGTGAGCAAGAGATCCGCTTCGAGCAGCAAAAAAGCGATCGCCGCGAAGCGATGCGCGTCTTCACTCTTGATCACCGTTTTCAGCGCGCTTTCAATCGTATTCCCGCTCGCCAGTCGTTCGGCGAAGATTCCTTCTTCGCGATCGAGCTGAATTTCCCGCAGCGCCGAGTCGAATCGCCAAGAACGCGAGAGGCGAAGCGGCGCGCGGTCCCTGAGATGGGCGCGCAAGGTGGCGGGATCGTAGGCGCGGGCGATCACTTGGTGGAGATCCCGGAAGATCGGCGCGTCGGTTCGTTGTTCGGCGGACCGCTGGGTCGAGGTGTTGAAGGTGTAGTCGGCGTTCGTCCAACGAAAGAGATCCTCCAGGCGGAGGCGCGACAACCAGCCGGGATCGATGCGGCGCTTGAGGCGGTCGGTGAGGAGCTGATCCAGGGTGCGGTGTTTTTTGATGATGTCTCCGAGGACATCGAGAGCTTCATCGGCCTCGACTAGGTTTTCGCGGATGGCGAGCAAGGGAAGCTGCATCTCGGGGACGTTGGTCATCACCCGGACCAATAGTCCGTCGCGGATCGTCAGCTCGTACCATTCGCCGGAGAGCGGGTCGGTGCGGGCTACCGCGAGTGTGCCGGTCGCGCGATCGCGGGATAAAACGGCGAGCGTGGCCATGATACTTCGCGTAGCAATATTTCCGACGATGGTAATATTGCTGGCGAGCATCGCATCGGAAACTCCCAAGTCGATGCCCGCGCGCTGGGCGAAATCGTCGGTGCGCATCCAGCGATTTCGATCGGTCGAAAGCTCGCCGGTGACGCCGTCTTTTCCCAGCTCGAATAATTTCTCGAGCGCGAGCTGCAAAGTATAAAGCGGAAATTCGCCCTTTCCGCGCCGCCGCAAATAGAGCGGCGGGGCCAATGAGCGACCTGTCAATGTGTCCAGGTCGTCCTCTTCGTCCAAAGTTGGCGGTGGAGGGGGCGGCGGCCGGCGCGGCGCGGGTGGCGGCATCGGCGGAGTCGGTTCTTGGAGCGCGAAAACGAAGCTCGTATCGCGCAACGCGTTCGGGACGTGCAGCGAGACGCTGATGTCTTTCGTCGGCTCGATGCGCCCGAGGAGCGCAGCCATCGCCGTGGCCACGTGTTCCCGCCCGATGTTCGGGTGCATCACCGCCAGCTCTCCAAGCAACGCTGCCCGCATTTCTCGGGCGCTGGGGAACCGATCGTCGGGCGAGGTGGAGAGCGCTTTCAGCACCAGCCGATCGAGCGTGCGGGGGACGTCGGCGGCGACCTCCGAAGGTGCGCGGCGTTTTCCTTCGGCGATCTCCAAGACCAGCGCGAAATGGTCTTTCGCGACAAATAATTTTCGCTGCGTCAGACATTCCCAAAGCCAAATTCCAACGGTGAACAGGTCCGAGCGCGCGTCGAGCGGAGTATTGTCGAGTTGCTCGGGCGACATATAACTCGGCTTACCTTTTAATTGGCCGGCCATAGTTGTGGGAGATTTTCCGGAGAATTTAGCGATACCGAAATCGGATAGTTTGATTCGGCCGAAATACGAGGCGATGACGTTCGAAGGGGTCACGTCGCGATGGACGACGCCGAGCGGGGCACCTGTCCCGTCGGCCAGCTCGTGGACATGTGCCAGTGCGTCGAGGACTTCGGCTGCGACATGTACGGACAACCACGGCGGCATCCTCAGCGCTCGGTGCTCCGCGGCGACGAGCAACTTCGACAGATCGATCCCGTCGACGTGCTCCATGACGATGAACCATTCACCGTCGGGGCTCTGGCCGAGCTCCAGCACTTGAGCGATGCCGTCATGGGAGATGGAGGCCGCGAGCTTGGCCTCTTCGACGAACATCCGGACGCCGAGCTTGTCCTGCGCGAGGTGCGGCAGGGCGCGTTTGATGACCACGATCTTCTGGAAACCGTCGGGTCCGTTGAGGCGCGCGCGAAAAATCTCGGCCATTCCGCCGATGCCGATGCGTTCGAGCAGCGTGTAGCGGCCGAACTGGATCGGGGATTCGAGTCGCCCGATCCGCCCAGTTTCCATAGCAGCGAAGCTAACATTTTGCGGATAGAATGGCGCGCGATGTCCGAGCTCCCGCAGGCGTTTGGGGAATACGTCCTGCTCAAGTCATTGGGTTCCGGGGTGTCCGGGGAAGTTTTTCTCGCAAAACCGAGAGACGCGAAAAAGGCGAACGTCCCGTCGCCGGTGGTCATCAAGCGGCTTCATGCAGAGCTCGCCGATGATCGTGCGTTCGCCATGCGCTTCAAACAGGAGGCGCAGATCGCCATCGCCATCGATCATCCGCACGTCGCCAAAGTTTATGACGTCGGGCAGGTCGGGCCGACGTTTTATATGGCGATCGAATATATCCCCGGTTGGACACTTTCGCGGGTGATCTCGGATCTGCGGGAGTCGGGGGGCTTCGCTTCTTTTTCTTCGATCCGCGACATGCTCGGGGACGCGCTCGAAGGTTTGGAGGCGGTTCATGGAGCGATTGATCCTACGACCAGGGAGCCGCTTCATGTGGTGCACCGCGATCTGGCGCCGAAAAATCTGATCCTCGGCGAAGACTCGACGACGAAATTGATCGATTTCGGCATCGGAAAATCTGCGTATCAGGACTGGAAGACGAACACCGGGGTGGTGGTCGGCTCACCGGGATATATGTCGCCGGAACAAGCGCGCGGTCAGGGGATCGATCAGCGCAGCGATATTTATGCGATGGGTTTGATCCTCTGGGAGTTGATCACTTCGAAGAGCTTCATCGAGAGAGGACCGGTCCCGGTGATGTTGCGCGCGCAGGCCGAGCCCGCGTGGCGGCCTCCCTCGGCGATTCGGCCCGATACTCCAAAACGTTTGGAGGCGGTTGCGGAGAAAGCGTTGGCGCGTGATCCGGCGGCACGTTTTCAGTCGGCGAAAGAGATGCAGGCTGCGTTGTACGCGGCGGTCGGTCCCCGATCGGAAGGACAGGTCTCCTCGACGATCGTCGGCGCGTTGTTGTGGGGTGAGCTCGGTGAATCGAAGACCGAGATGACCCAGTTGCTTTCGCAGCCACGCTCTCTCGAACATGCGAACGATGCGACGGAGAGTGAGCCTCCGAGCGCGGATACGATCGTCTTCGCGATGCGGAAATTGCCGCCGCCTCCACCCGCCGCGACGCCGCCTCCGCAGCCGCTCCCGCAACTATCTCAGCCGCAGATCATGATGATGATGCCGCCGCCGCGGACCCAAATTCCGTGGCTCTACGTGGTCGGTTTGATGTTGTTGACGCTGGCGGTGGGAATATTGATCGCCGCGCACTTATTCGGGCGCTAGAAGTCCGGCCGAAATTTTTAGGTTTTGGTCGCTTCGTCGAGCGCCCGGACGATCAGCGCACAATCGCGCGCCATCGGCTCCGCTTGTGGGCCCAAAAATGCGCGCGGATCGGGGCGCATTTCGTCGCCGAACATCCATGCGCCGAGCGCCGCGTAAAGAATCGGTGTGCGGCCCGGATTGGTGAGCAGGTGCGCCGCCTCTTTTTGATCGAGGCAACCGGATTGAAACAACGCGCGGTGGATCAGCTCTGCGCTCGCCTCCGCGCGGCCGACGTGCGCGCGACCCATGAGGAACATGAGCAGCTGCACCAGCTCCGGAACGTTGAGGCGTTCAACGACCTCGACGTTCGGCAATTCGACGCGCGGAGGTTGGAGGCCGAGCACTTGGATGATGGCGTCGGCCACGTCGTAAGCGGTGTTTCTGCGATCGGAGAAATCGGTCCGCTGCATCACGTCGCCGAGCTGGCGAAAGCTCGCCGTCAGCGCGTGGTGCAGCTGCGTGAGCTGCTCGAGCGGAGACGGCGCATGCACGCGCATCTGATTCAGGCTCACGCCGTATGCGGGCTGATGAATAGGATGAGATTTTTCGGCGGGGCCCAGGCCTTGTTCGGGGAAGTCGAACCCCTCGCGCCCGGCGCCCTGGTTTTCGGCGCGGGAGATCGGGGCGCTTTCGTCGAGCTGCACGCGACGTTGATTCCCGCCCAAGGGGAGCTCGAAGAAGGAGATCACGATCCCCTGTGTTATCGGCGCGGCAGGCCTTCCGGTTGCGCGAGGCAAAACGCTGCGTAAGCCGTCCCGAATTCGGCAAAAAATCCAAGGACTTCGTCTGGTCTTTCGGATGCTCAAGGCTCCCGCGTGGTGACGCGTGTTGGAAGTATGGAATCTGCGGAGCTCGTCGGAATGCTGGAGATCGATCCTCCTGGCGAGCTCGGCGGTCTTTTGGATTCGCTGCTCGAGACGGGCATGGCGCGCGTCAGCTCGGATCCCGAAGCGCCGATCCCGCCCGCTGTTCGTGCCCACGCCAAGGCCCGGCAACGCGAAGGTGCGGATCTCGCACAGGTGCTCGGCGAATACTCTCGATTGCGCGCTTCCTTACTGCGCTCTTTCGAACGCGAGCCGCCGGGTCCCCCGCAGCTTTTGAGCGCGCTCAACGCAGTGATCGACGAAGCGTTTTTGGTTACTGTCCAAGAGTACAGGATAAGTACGGAGATGATCTCCATGGTCTGTCATGACCTGCGAAATCCTCTGCAAAGCTTGGTCATTTGCGCGTCGCAGCTGCAGCGCGTGAAAGAAGTCGATCCGCCGCTCGGCAAAGCGGTCGACGTCGTCATGCGCGCGACGCAGCGACTGAATCACGTCATCGATGATTTGGCGTTGTTCGCGGCGATGGATCTCGGCTCGCCGGCGCCTGCGTTTCATGAGCCCCGCGCGTTGCTCGAAGAGTTGGTGGAGTCGCACCGTCCTGTGGCGGGCGAAAAGAAAGTCGAGCTGGAAGCGCGTTCGACGGAGCCTCTTTCGGCGATCAAGATCGATCGAAACCGTGCGCTCCGCGTGCTGCACCATCTGATTCAGCACGCGCTGAAGATGAGTATCGCGGGCTCGAAGATCGTGGTCACCGTCAGCGCGGACGAACGTTCGACACGATTTTTCGTGGCGCATAGCGGCCGGGAACGCAAATCGTTGGACTTGTCGATCGCCCGTTCGCTCGCCGGCGCGGCCTCGGGTGAGATTCACGTCGACAGCGAAGGGGATACGTTCGTCATCAATGCGTGAGGAAATAAAGTAGCGGGATACCGGCCGCGAGGACAGCAACTGTCGAAATTGCTCCGAAGCGCAAAAATTCGCGGAATCCCAGCGAATAATGCTCTCGTGCAGCTTCCGAGACGATGATATTCGCTACCGAGCCGACCAGCGTGAGGTTGCCGGCGATGGTGGTCACGTACGCCGTCAGCAACCACGGAAAAATATCGTTCTGTTGCGCGCCGAGGTGTGGCCCGGCGAGCAAAACCATGGGCACGTTGGAGACGATATTCGAGCCGGCGACGAGCATCGCCGAGAACGACGAAATACCGGTGGCGTGATCGAGCGCCATGAAGGGACCCGCGGCTCTCCAGGCACGTTCGGGGAGCCCTGTTTTCGCGAAGCCGGCGACGACGATGAATAGGCCGCAAAAGAAGACCAACAGCGTCCAGTCGATGCGCGCCAGCTCGGGACGGGGGTCGCGCCGGTGGATGACGATCAAGAGGAAGACACCGGCGAGCGTGGTGTACGCGAGATGATATCCCGCGACAAAAGCCGCGGCCACGAAGAGCAAGACCCAAGACGCGAGCGGGATGCGGTGCTGGAACTCGAGCGCGTTGATGAACGCGGTCGGGACCCGTTGCGGCTCGCCGTCGAACGCTTTTAGATCGAGCGTCTTAGGTAGTTTTTTAGCGTAATAAACGCGGAGCAGGAAAATATTGATCGCCATACCGACGGCGGCGGGAAGTATCGAATATTTGAGAAATTCGACGAAAGAAATACCGCTCATACTCCCGATGAGAATATTTTGCGGATTTCCGACCATGGTCGCTGAGCTCCCGATATTCGCCGAGGTGGCGAGGCCGATCAGATAGGGACCCATGGGCAATTTTGCGCGTGCGCAGATGGTGACCACCAGCGGCGTGAGGAAGACGCAGACGGTGTCGTTGAGGAGCACGGCGGACATCGCGCCGGCGAGCAAAGAAATGCCGAATAATAAACCGAGCGGAGTTTTCGACCGTTTTGCGAGAAAGGCGGCGATGCGGAGGAAGAAGCCGTCCTCCTCGAGATAGATCGCGAGGAGCATCATCGCGAAGAGCACCACGATGGTGTCGTGATCGATCGCCGCGTAGCTCTCTTTCGGCGTGAGCACGCTGCAGGCGACCATCAAGACCGCGCCGAGGAGCGCGCCTCCGGGACGGCCGATCGGCAAAAGTTTCTGCCGCCCGGTGGCGATCAACAGATAGGTGAGCGTGAAGATGACGGTGGCGAGCGTGAGCGTCACGGACCGGAGCTTTCGCGATGCATCCGCAGCTTGTGGACCAGCGTCCGGCGCGGCAGGCCGAGGAGACGCGCAGCTTCTGTCTGATTTCCGCCCGTTTTTTGCAGCGCATCGCGGATGAGCTCGGCTTCGTGGGCCAGCATTTTTTCGCGCAGCATAGTGCTGGTGTCTGGAGTGTCGAGCTCGGGGGCGACACTTTTGATGCGGGGAGGCAGCTCGTCGAAGCTGATCAGCTCATCGCGCGCGAGCACGGCCGAACGATCGACGACGTTGCGTAGCTCGCGGATATTGCCTGGCCAAGAGTACAGGCTGAGCGCTTCCACGGCGGCAGCGTCGAAAGCGCGGGCGCTGGTGCCGTGTTGTTCGCGTGCGCGTTCCAGGAAAAGAGACGCCAGACCCGGAATTTCGCTGCGGCGGTCGCGAAGCGGCGGGACTTCGAGGGTCACCGCGTTGAGGCGATAGTATAAGTCTTGACGAAATTCTCCGGAATTGCTCAAGGCCTCGAGATCGCGGTGAGTGGCCGCTAGGACACGTACGTCGGCGGATATTTCGTCGGTAGAACCCACGCGGTTGAGCTTCTTGGTCTCCAAGACTCGGAGGAGGGCAGCCTGTGCTTCCGCGGACAGCTCGCCGATTTCGTCGAGAAAAAGTGTGCCGCGGTGGGCGGATTCGAAGGCACCTTTTCTGCGCTCGGTGGCACCGGTGAAGGCGCCTTTTTCGTGACCGAAGAGTGTCGCTTCGATCAGTTGTTTCGGGATCGCGGCGCAGTTGAGTGCGATGAACGGTGCGTCTTTTCTCGGGCTGGAGAGCGCGATGTGGCGGGCGAGCACTTCTTTGCCCGCGCCGGTTTCGCCGGTGATCAACACCGGGATGATCGTTCGGGCGACGCGCGCCGCGGTGTCATAGAGCGCGCGCATCAGGTCACTTTCGACGGCGAAGCTCTTCGGCGCGACCGCAGGTGGCTCGCGGGAGAGCAGGGCGTCGGTGCTCTGCGCGTCTTCAGGATACATGCTGACCCGCACCCTGATCTTTGGATCAGTAGCGCTCAGCGTAGAGGCCAGCTCTGTAGCTCGCCGGCGGTCGGCTTCGGGGAGCAGGATCTCCACGGCGTTCGCCGAATAGAGTGCGAGGTGATCGACGGGCGCCAAACGCGGCCGGAGCTCCCCTACAAAACGTGTGAGGTGCGCCGGCACAGTGCAGAAGAGGACCGCAAAGGTACGCCCGAAATGTGCGGCGCGGACGCGTTCTCGTTCGACGTGTACTCGGAAAAGATCATCACCCTCGAGCTCGACGGGTGGATGTTTTCCGAGCGCCAGCAGATGGGCGAGCACGCCGCCGAACGCCAGCTCGTCCCCGGCGGCGAGGGTTGCTCTTTCGATGCGGGCGCCGTTGACGAAGGTACCGTTCGTCGAGGTCAGGTCGGAGAGAGTTGCTGTTCCAGAGGACAGGTCGAGGCGTGCGTGTTCCTTCGAGAGGCTCTTGTCCGAAATACATAGATCGGCGGCCTCACCGCGCCCGATGACCACACTTTCCTGTGGTTCGAGCGGAAAGATCTGCGTCCCGTCGCGGTGAAAGACGAGCAAAGAATAGGGTGCCGAACGTGCACGCGCCTCCCGTGCAAGCTGAGAGACATCTTGACCGAGCGGCTCCGTATCTCGAGGCACGACGCGGCCTCTATCCCGAGCGCATCAAAAAGACTACGTCTTGGGTGTGAAGCGGATCGGTCCTTACCGGATCGAAGGTCTCCTCGGCGAGGGAGGCATGGGTGTCGTCTACCGGGCGCGCGCCGAAAACGGCGCGGCGATCGCGCTCAAGGTGCTCTCCAGCTTGGAGGATGACGAGATCAAACGATTCGAACGCGAAGGAGCGATCCGCATCGATCATCCGCGCATCGTGCAGATCTATGGCTCAGGCCGCACGGATCGCGGTGTGCCGTACATTGCGCTCGAGCTGCTGGAAGGCGCGAGCTTGGCAGAACGATTCGTGCGCGATCCGCCGTCGATCGACGAGGTGATCGAGATCGGCGTGGAGATCTGTCGCGCGCTCGAAGCGGTCCATGCGCGCGGGTTGATTCACCGCGATCTGAAGCCGAGTAATATTTTTTTCGATCGGCGGGCGGGTTTGAAGCTGCTCGACTTCGGGATCGCACACGATCTGTCGCGGCGCACCCGACTGACGGCGACCGGGGCGGTGATCGGCACGCCCGCTTATCTTTCGCCGGAACAAGCGTGCGCCGAACGGGATCTCGATGCGACCACCGATATCTGGTCGCTGGGCGCGGTGCTCTATGAAGCGCTGACCGGCAAGTCGCCATTCGAACGCGAGACCTCGGTGGCGACGGTGTTGGCCGTCGTCGGAGAAGAGCTGACGCCGTTGGCGGTGCTCGCGCCGGAAGTACCGGCGGTGTTGGCCTTGGCGATCGAACGAGCTTTGAGCAAGAACCGCGCGAAGAGATTTCAGAGTGCGGCAGCGTTCCGTCACGCGATCGAAGCGGCCCGCCCCGGTGAAGACGCAGATGAGGTGACCGAGTCGATTCCCATTTCGCACGGTGAGCGGCGCATCGTGGTGATGATGCTCGCGGAACACGTCGCGGATGGTGCGTTGCTCGAGACGCAGGTGAAGAGCCGGGGTGGGGCATATCTCGAGCTCGGCGACGGGCGCGCGATCGGATTATTCGGCGCGGAAAATTGGATGGGCGACGAGGTTTATTCGGCGGTCGCGGCGGCGTTGGAGGCACGCCCGGCGGCGGAGCGGATCGCGATCGCGTGTGGATTGGCGTCCTCGAAGCTCGGCGGTGAAACGTTGGCTTCGGCGGAGCGTGCGTGTCGTCTGCCGATCGAAGGTGTCGCGATCTTGAAGAATGCGCTGGCGCTCGCGGGACCGGAGCTCTCGGCGACCTTGGTCAAAGACGACGTTTTCGAGGTGCAAGCTCAGGTTGCCGTGACGCGTGATCGGCGGCCGTTGGTTGGACGACATCGCGAGATGCACGAGCTCTCGCGGGCGGTCCGCGCCGTGGTGGAAGAAAAACGTCCGATGTTCGTTGTGCTGTCCGGGGAGACAGGAAGCGGAAAAAGCCGCATCCGGCGAGAGTGTGAAAATGAGATGTCCTCAAGAACGGGAACTCATTTTATCTTCGCGGCCCGAGCGGCCTCGCACCAGCGTTATGTCTCCCGCTCTTTGATTACTTCGGCTTTGCGCGCCCGCGCCCGCCTTTCGGAGCATGTGGCGCCCGTACAAAAACAGCGGGCCGTGCGGCGTTTATGTGCGGATGTTTTGGAGCGGAGCGCGGCGGATCGTTTGGCTCCGTTCATCGGATCTTTGCTCGGCGTCGAGATGCCGGAAACTCCGGCGCTGGCTGCGGCGCGGGGAGAGCCGCGGTTGATGGCCGATCAACTTCGGCTGTCGCTGTTCGACTATTTTCAGGCTGCACTGTCGGTGGAGCCCGTCGGGATGTTCTTCGAGAACTTGGATTGGGCGGACAAAGCGTCGGTGGGACTGCTTCAGGAGCTGGCGGAGCGCGCGCGGAACCGGCCGCTCTTGGTGTTGTTCACGGCCACTTCGGCGCGCATCGAAGGTGCGCTCCACCTCGAGCTTCAACCGCTGAGCCACGAGGACGTCGCGCGTTTGGTGCAGGAAGTCGCGGGGACCGCGGTGGCGAGCGCATCGATCGAGAAGATCGCGGAACGCTCCGGCGGAAATGCAGGTTTCGTCGAGCAATTGGTGCTCGCATTGAAGGAACAAGGCGTGCTCCACGCGTTGCCGGAAGAGTGGCCGCTGCCGATCACTGTTGCGGCTGCGATTCAGGCACGGCTCGATCTGCTGCGCGCGGACGAACGTGAGGTGTTGAAGCTTGGTGCGATCCTCGGTCGCGCATTTTCTCGCGCGTGGTTGGGGCAGCTCGGCCTGACGACGACCGAAGCGGTTTTGGAGAAGTTGGTTTCGCGCGGCCTGCTCGCGGCGCGAAAGAATGAATATTGGTTGTCGAGCCCGCTGGTGCGCGAGGTGGCGTACAAGCTGATCGAAGAAAAGGCGCGTGTGGAGTTGCACGCGCGTGCGGCGGCGATCCTCACGCTCGCGGAAGAGGTGTCGAGCGCGGAAGTGGCGCGACACTACGAGCTGGCGAAAGCGAACCCGCAGGCTGCGATGCATTATGCCAATGCGACGCGCGATGCTGCGTTGCGCGGAGACAGCGCGGACGTGTTGCGTTTGTCGGAGCGTGCTTTGTCGCTCGGTGCGTCGCCGACGAAGTTGTTCGATCTCCACATGGCGCGCGCGGATGCACACCGATTTCTTGGCGCTCGCGAAGATCAGCGGGCCGATCTTTCTCGTGCGCTCGCGGCCTCGAAGAGCGCGCACGCGAATGCGCGGGTTTTGGCCGAACGTGCTTTGTTGGAGGCGAGAACCAAGGGCGCGGAAGCGGCGATTCCGGCATTTTATGCAGCGGTTTCGGCCGCGGAAAAAACAGGTGATCGCGATCTTTGTGCGCTCGCCTTAGGACGGCTCTCCGCGCAGCTCGTGCAGACGGGACGTCTCGACGAAGCCGAAGGTGCGCTGCGTGAATCGGCGTCGCTCGCCGAGGGTGGCTCGCCGCATTTGATGGGTTTGGTGTTTGGTTGGCGCGCGCAGTTGGCGACGGCGCGCGGCGATCTCACCGAACGTCGCGAGGCTTTTTTGCGTGCGGCGGCGCTCTATCGGGAGGCGGGTGATCTGCGGCTCGCGGTTTCGGCCGAGACGAATCTCGCCGACGTGCTCAACCGCATCGGCGCGTATGCGGAAGCGGAGACTGCGTTGCGGATCGCCGTCGCGGATACGCGGCGCGTGGGTCACCGTTTGATGGAAGGATATGCGCTCTTGAATTTGGGTTATGCGCTGGCGCGGCTCGGACGCACCGAAGAGGCGTTGGCCGAATTGCGCGCTGCGATGCAGATCGCGAGCGGATTGGCCGAGCCTCGGTTGATGGTGTTGGTGCGGATCTATCGTGCGCGTGCGCTGCTCTCGGGTCCGCGTGCGGCGAGCGTGTTGTCGCTCGGTGAAGAAGCCGTCGAGGAAGCGAGGCGTGCGGAGGTGCCGGCGCTGGAGGCGGTCGCGCTGGCGGTCGCGGCCGAAGCGGCGCTGCATCGCGGGGACACTGGTCTTGCGGACAGGTACTCGGCGCGGGCCTTGGGGATCGTGGAAGAGCTCGGCGGGATCGAAGAAGACGAGGCCGAGGTTTATTTGGCGCGCTGGCGTGTGCTCGACGTGTTGAAGCGCAGCAAAGAGGCGCGGGTGGTGTTGGAAAAAGCGAAAGCGCGGGTGGCGTCGATCGCGAAGAGGATCCGCGACCCCGAAATGCGCCGCTGTTTTTGCGACAACGTCGAAGCGCATCGCGTGTTGCTCAAAACGCGTTAGCGCCGGACTCCTTAGGGTGGAACGAGGGAATCGAGCGGACGTTGATCGAGGCCGGTCGGTGCGGGGAATTCGCAAGGACCGACGGCCCCGACCGCGGGCAGGCCGCTGGTGAGATCGCGCGCGGGATCGTAGTTGCTGCGGTTGATGTTCGCGTCCCAGCCGGGGAGCACGGCCCCGTTTTGCGCGACCGCACCGAACGCGGCGGCGGAGGCCACTTCGATCAAGGTTTGAGAGATGTCGATCGCCGCAGTGGTGCCCGCGCCGCCGAGATCGATCAACATGCCCGCGTGTTCGTTGTTCCTGAGCGTGAGCTGATCGATGTCGATCGCGGTGGTGCTCTCTTTGAGCTGCAGGCCGTCGCCGATGGTGATGTTGCCTTCGATTTCCAGGATGCGGGACACGCTCCGCGTATTGCTGATCGTGGTGTTGGAGAGCGTCAGGTTCGAGGTTCGGTGCGCGATGATCGCTGCGAATTGATTTTGATCGAAAGAACCTGCGTCGATGGTGATGTTCGGGACCTCGGACATCCACAAAGCGCCGTTTTGGTTGTTGTTGCCGGAAGTCGCGAGGTGAGTGACTTCGGCCGTGTTTTTGTGGAGCACGCCGTACGCTTCGTTGTCTTGGAGCGACAAGGCGTTGGTGTTCACGGTGGCGCCCGCGTGAAAGACGCCGGCCCAGCTGCGCATCGGTGAGAGCTTGGTGATCGTGCGACTGATCGAAAGATCAGTGAAGGCCGCCGAGCCTCCTTCGACGATGACGCCGGCGGCGCGGTTTGCGTCGGCGTTGCCGCTGTTCCAAGTCACTTCGCTGAGCACGAAAAGCGCGCCGACCTCGCCGAAGCCGTTGATGGAGACGTCGTCCAGCGAGGTTTGTTGGATGCTCACCAAAACCAAGCCGTGGGTGGCGACGCCGCCCGAAGAATTGGCGCTGATCGCTTGGCTCTCGAGGTGGACCGCGCTGAGCTCGACCAGATCCGCGCCTTTGATGGCGATCGCGGCTCCGCTGGTCGCGCGTACCTCGAGATCGTGGAGCACGAGCGTGCCGAGGCCGTCGGAACGGATGCCGAAACGCGCGGCGGATTCGATCGACAGGCTCTCCACGCGTGGGCCCGGTGTGCCGGGTTGGAGCTCGAGCACCGGGTTGCGGTCGAGCGAGATCAGCTTCGAATCGGTGCGCGAGGTTCCGCGCAAAGTGACGCCCGCGGGAACAGTGAAGCTGCCGGCGATCGTACAATTACCGATCTCCACGATGTCCCCGGGGACAGTACCAGCCAGTGCGCTCGTCAGCTCCGCGGGATCACAAATCGCGGAATCTCCGCAGCTTGCGGTCGCCCAAAACAAGACAAAAGCGAGGCGGCGAAACATCGGCGGCGCGCAGTATCGCACGACCCGTGCCGAGAGGAGCGGGAAAGGTTTGTCGTGCGGTTGAGCAATCGGTTGCTCAAAGGCCGATGTTTTGCTCCCATCGGCGCTCATGCGGAGGCTCGCTCTGGGGATCGCGCTCTTGTACGCGTGCGGCTCGAAGAACGAGGGTCCTCTGAGCGCTGAAGAGCTCGCGCCGTTTCAGGCCTGTACGACGAAAAACGATTGTGTGCTCGCGAGGAACGGTCCTCGCACCTGTTGTTCGGAGACGCCGTTCGACGGCCTGGTGGCGGTCGCGCGCGCGTCGGTGAGCTCGTTGGAGATGGAATTCACAGAGGTGGAGTGCGCGAGCCGCGAGGTGTGCGAAGAGAGCGGCGGGCCTGCTGTCCTTGAGGACAGGTTCGAGCTGGAATGCGTGAGCTCTGTGTGCACCATCGTGGTGGAACATGAGCACAGCGGCGAGGCGTGTTCGGAGCTCTCTTGTCCGCAGGATTACCTTTGCGTATCGGAGACCTGTTTTTACGAGCCGGCGCATCCGAGCTGCGCGTTGCAGGTTCGTGCGCCGATCGTGCCTGAAGGTACCGTGGAGCCCGCGCCTTTGAAGTTGGCGTGTCTTCCGGGTTGGACGGAGACGGCGGGGCCCGAAGCTTCGTTTTGCACGCCTCCCGCATTGGCGGCGATCTTCGAGCCTTGCGGGCCGGACGGTTTTGCCGAAGGGCTCCCGGACGAGGGGGTCGTGCGGATCTCCCAAGGGGAGTCGATCGCCGCGGCGATTGCGGCTCCGGGAACCATCGTCGCGCTCGGTGAAGGTGTTTTCGACGAGGCGCTGGTACTGGACGAGACGGTGACGCTTTGGGGGTGTGGCGCAGGGACCGTGCTCTCGCCGTCGCTGGTCTCTTGGGCAGCTGTCCAGGTGGACAGTGGGGCGGTGACGCTGCGCAATCTCCAGGTCCAGGCACGCGGCGATGGGGTGGTCGCTCGGACTTCAGCCGCAGAGATTCGGCTGGTCGCCGTCTCCATCGTTTCGCCGCTCAACAATGGTTGGGTGGTGACGGAGGGAGCACGCGGTATCGGCGAAGGCGTGTGGATTCACGCGAGCACAAACACCGCGGTGGCTTCGCTTCAAGGTGCACTGATCGAAGGTACAGGGTGGATGATCACGGGAAGTGGGCTTCAAGGGATCGTTGCGGCCGACGGCGCGACGGTCACCGCGAGCGATGTTTGGGTAACGGAGACGTCCGTGAATGATCCGGCGACCGATCGCGGCTTCGCGGTCGCGGCGATCAACGGCGCCCGTGCGGAGATCACGCGCGGGTACTTCGCGCGCAATCGAAACGCTACGTTTTTGGCCTCCGGCGCGGAGTCGTTGGTGACGGCCGAGCAGGTGATCGTCGCCGGAACGCTCAACGATGGTTCGGCGGTGGTCGCGACTTTGGGTGGGGCGGTGACCGCTTCGGCTGCTGTTCTGTCGGACAGTCAAGGGGACGCGGTATATGCGCTGCTCGCAGGAACGGTGTTCCTCGAAAAAACGAAGATCGCCGGTGCCGTGGGTGCATGCGCTTTTTCGGAAGGTGAAGGCAGTGTGATCGAGCTGCGGGGATCGCGGATCGAACGGTGCGCGAGGGCCGGATTGGAGATCGATCGCGGTGCGCGGATCTACGCCGAAGAGACGTCGATCGGTCGCGCTGGAATCGCCGGTGTGTTGGCGCAGGGTCAAGGAAGCACCTTCGAGCTGCGTGAGGTTTCGATCGAAGAGCTCTCTTTGGGAGGCTTTGGTGTTGCGCTCGCGGCAGGTGCGAACGGCAGGTTGCGCGCGGTGTGGATGGCGGGGATGTTTCAAGCAGGTGTCTTCGCGACCACCGGGGCGTCGTTGTCGATGAACGACGTCGCGGTGCGCGGAGGGGGGCGTGGTGTTTCGATCGAACAGGGCGCTTCGCTCAACTTTGATGGCTTGAGCGTAGATGGGGCGCGCGAAGTAGGTTTGGCGGCACTGTCCGAAGGTACAGTGGTCGGCGGTGTCGAGCTTTCGGTGCGCGACACTGCGGGAATCGGGGCGGCGGCGTACCGTGGAGCGGAGCTGTCGGTCGATCGCTTTCATTTGACCGACAATATGCCGGCCAACGTGGCTCGCGGATCGACTTCCCACCTGGTCTTGGGTACAGGTCGTTTGGAACGGGCGCCGATCGGGTTGGCGCTCGCCGGCGTGGTTTCGGAGCCGTTGTTGGTCGAGAAGGTTTGTTTCAGCGAAAACGGAGTCGATGTTGATTCCGAGGATCTTGCGGTACCGGCGGACGTCGAGTTTCCGTGCTCAGGGGATTGTTCATGAGACGCGTGGGAATTGTTTTGTCGCTGTTGTGCAGTGGTTGTCTGCGTTCGGTGGCCGATCTGCCGGAGCCGATCGAAGGTGGAGCGATCAGCGGCACCGTCGTGGAGACGGATGTCGCGAGTGGCCAGCTGGTGCCGGTCGCGGGTGTGCGCGTGGCGGTCGTCGGTGGATCATATTCGGCGCTGACCGATCAGCTCGGCTTCTTTCAGCTGCAGCGGCTTCCGCTCGACGTGTTGACGATCGATTTTGAACGCGGGCCGCGCAACGGACGTCCCGCCGCGCGAAAACGGGTGCAAGGTGTACGCGTCGTCTCCGATGGGCAATCCGTGGGCCTGGGCTCGATCACGCTCTCGGGGGCAGGCGACGTGCGCGGCGCGGTTTATCTTTCGGATGATGCTGCGGAATCTGCGGCCGAAGGTGCGACGGTGGTCGCGGCCCAAACGGCGTTTCGCGCCATCGTCGAGCGTGATGGACGATTTTTGCTCGCGCGTTTGCCGGAAGGTGAGCTGGAGCTCGCGGCCTTTTTTGCCGGTTATGGGCCCGGCCGTTTTTCGCGCGTATCGATTGCGCCGCTCGAGCCTGCGCGCGATGCCGGAATGGTGCGTTTGGATCGCGATACGGGTGGGCCGATCACCGTCGCGGGAAGCGCGTTGTTGACGGGTGAAACGAGCTCGGCGGACGTCGAGGTCAGCTTCATCGATGAGCTCGATCCGGAGCGCGTGTTGCCCGTCGCGCGCACGATGAGCGACGGAAGATTCTCTACCCCTTTGGAGAGCGGCGTGTATCGCGCGCGTTTCACCAAAGCGGGCTACCGGCAAGCGGATCTGCGCGGGATCGTCGTGTTGCGCGACGGCGCGCTCGGCATCACCACCGCGTATTTGGCGAAAGAGATCCTCGGCGATCTCGACGGCGACGGCATTCCCGACGCGCAGGACGACGACAACGATAACGACGGTTGTTCGAACACGATCGATCTTTTTCCGAACGATCCTTTGGCCTGCGGCGACACCGACGGTGACGGCGTTGCTGATGCGCTCGATCTCGACTCGGACGACGACGGTTTGATCGACGCCGAGGAGACCAGCCCCGGCGTCGACGGCGCGATCACGGATCCGCTGCGTGCGGACACTGATCTCGATGGCTTCGGCGATGCGGTCGATGTTTGCCCGGCGGTTGAGGATCCTGGCCAAGAGGACAGGGATGTCGACGGACGCGGTGATCGCTGCGACGTCGAGCCGTTGATCGATTTTTTTCGACCGCTCCGTTCGCTGGTCGGTGGGACGATCACCATCACCGGGTTCGGCTTCCATGCGGATCCGGCTCGAAACGTCGTGCAGTTTGGAAACGGCACCGCTGCGCCGGCGAGCGCGATCGTGGTGACCTCGACGAGCTCGCAGCTCACCGTGGAAGTACCGCTCGGCGCGCGCGGGGGCGTGCTCACGGTGTACACGCCGGACGGAGTCGGTACGTCGTCGGCTTCGCTGGCATTGCCGGAGGTGCCGGTGATCGAGACGGTGAGCGATGTCGACGTGTTGATCGGCGACGTCGTCGAAGTGACCGGACGCCATTTTCTCGGTGGTGGATTACGAGTGTACGTCGACGGGGTGCTCGCGCCGATCGTTCTCGACCCGAGCGAAGTCGGCACGGCTTCGCCGCCGCTGGAGATGTTTCGTTTTCAAGTGCCGCAAGTGACGCGCGGTGGACCGGGATTGTTGTTGGCGGTGGTGACGGATGGTGGAACGGCGACGCGGGCATTGACGGTGAGCGCGCCGCCGCAGATCAGCGGATTCGCGCACAGCGGTGCGGTGGGTCCGCGGCAAACGATTTCCATCCTGGGGACAGGTTTCACGCCGGGCGGTCCGCTGACGAATACGCTCGCGAGCGTCGAGTTTTTTGGGACTGCGGGACCGATCGCCGTGACGCCGTCGATCGTGTTGGCGAACCAGATCCAAGTTGCTGTTCCCGAGGGTGCGGTGAGCGGAGCCGTGACGGTGCGTTTGCCGCTGGCGCCGCACGGGATCGTGTCGCCCGAGATGTTGGTGATCGATCCATTGTTGCCGGCGGTCGAAGATTTTCGGCCGGCGATCTCGCGCCGCAATGATCCGCTGACGATCAATGGAGCGAGCTTCGGAGCGAATGCGGGACGGGTGTTGTTCGTCGATGCGGCGAATGCGGCGGCGCGCGTGCAGTCGCTCGCTGTGTCGAGTTGGAACGACACGACGATTATCGCGACGATTCCACCCGGTGCGGGCGCGGGGTCGATCGTCGTGGAGCGATCGGATCTCGAACGCGGTGAGTCTGCGGATCCGCTGCGCTTGTTTCAGCGGGTGACCACGGCGACGATCACTCGCAGCACCTCCAACGGAGCGGGCGGCGTGGCGGTGAGTACGAATGGCGACGTCACGCTGATCTTCGAGAATACGCTCTATCGATATGACGCGAACCTCACGCCGCTCGGAACGGAGCCGCTCGCGATGATCGGTACGAATCGGCGCGCCTCGTTTCAGGCTTCACCGGACGCGGAAGTTGGGATCGTGTTCGATGCGGCGGATCTCTGGGTGGTCGATCTGCCGAGCTTCACGGAACGGGTCCGCGATTCCTCCTGCGTCGGGATCGACGTTTCCATCATGAGTCACGTTTCGAACGACATGTGGCCCGGCTCGACGACGTTCTCCTTCGACGCGGACAACGAATATGCGTACGCGACCAATGCCGATGGCGTGGTGCGGGTCTCGCTGGCGGCGCCGGTGACGTGTGAAGTTTTTCCCGTGCCCGATCGGCAGCCGAGCGACGGGTTGTTCGGCGCCGCGATCCATCCGATCGACAAGAGGTTGGTCGTGGGATGGGGACGAATCGGCAACTTTATCCGCTACGGGGAGATGAACCTCGATCCCGCATCGGCGAATTTTGGCGTGCTCAACTGGGGTGCGATCCAGATGATCCAATTCCAGGTCCCGCAAGGTCTCTCCATCTGGCGCGAGGACAATCAGAGCTTCTGGTCCTTCCACTACTATTATCTCGCGTGGCAGGTGGATTCGACGCTCACGGCTCATCCGTTTCCCACACAAGCGCCGGAGCCGCGGATGTATCGCTCGGGCGTGATCATCGGAAATCGCCGTTGGCTGTTTACCGCCGGTTGCGACAACAGCGCCAACGATGGCGAGGCCTGCATCTTCGATCTGCGAACCGGCGAAATCCCATTTTCGGGTGAGCCGACCGGTGACGGCGTCGGTTCATGCGGCGCTGCGGTTCATCCCGACCCGCTCCAGCCCTTCGTTTACGGCTGTTACCGGAGGCAATCCGGAGCTGCGGAAATTTACCTGACGCGCTGGGACTTCCTTGGCGCCGATCTCTGAGTTATCAGCGCTTTGTGAGCGAGAAGAAGACCCGCACAGAATCGGATAGCTTCGGCCCGATCGAAGTTCCCGCAGATCGTTATTGGGGCGCACAAACGCAGCGCTCGAAGCAGAACTTCGACATCAGCGGCGAACGTTTTCCGCGCGTATTCCTTCGCGCGTACGGCATCGTCAAACAAGCAGCGATCGAAGTGATCACCGAAGAGGGCGGCATCCCCGAGAAGTATATCCCGTCGATCATGGCGGCTGCGCAGGAGGTCATCGACGGCAAGCTCGACGATCACTTCCCGCTCGTCATCTGGCAGACCGGCAGCGGCACGCAGACGAACATGAACGTCAATGAAGTGATCGCCAATCGTGCGAACGAGATGCTCGGCATTCCCATGGCCAACAAAGACGGCGTGCATCCGAATGATCACGTGAACCGCGCGCAGTCGACGAACGACAGCTTTCCCACGGCGATGCATGTCGCGGCGGCGATCGACGTGCACGAGCGTATGTTGCCGGAGATCGGCGAGCTGAAGCGCGTGCTCGAGGAAAAGGCGGAAGCTTATAAAGACGTCATCAAGATCGGTCGCACCCACTTGATGGATGCGACGCCGCTGTCTCTTGGCCAAGAGATCAGTGGTTGGGCGCAGCAGCTCGAAGACGGCATTCGCGCAGTGGAAGCCGCAATGCCGCGCGTGTATCAGCTGGCGCTCGGCGGCACGGCCGTGGGTACAGGTCTCAATACTCGCGTGGGCTTCGATACGAAGGCGGCGCAAGGGATCGCGAAACGGACGGGGCTTCCTTTCGTCACGGCGCCGAACAAGTTTGCGGCGCTCGGTGGACACGACGGCCTGGTCGGATTGTCAGGTGCGCTGAAACAGCTCGCGGCGGCGCTGATGAAGATCGCCAACGACGTGCGCTGGCTGGCGAGCGGTCCGCGATGCGGCTTGGGTGAGATCTCGATTCCGGAAAATGAGCCGGGTTCGTCGATCATGCCGGGCAAAGTGAATCCGACGCAGTGCGAGTCGATGACCATGTTGTGCTGTCAGGTGATGGGCAACGACGTCACGATCGGGATCGCCGGCTCGCAAGGCAACTTCGAGCTCAATGTGTACAAGCCGGTGATCGCCGGTGCGGTGTTGCAGTCGATCCGTTTGCTCGCGGACGGATGCCGCTCCTTCCGCATGCACTGCGCCGAAGGGATCGAGCCGCGCCGCGAACGGATCGAGCAGCTCCTGCACGAATCGCTGATGCTGGTCACCGCGCTGAACCCGCACATCGGTTATGACAATGCCGCTAAAGCCGCGAAAAAAGCCCATAAAGAGGGCAAAACGCTGCGCGAGGCGGTGATCGAGCTCGGCTTGTTGACCGGCGAACGTTTCGACGAGGTCGTCCGCCCGGAAAAAATGATCGGTCCCAAGCCGTAGGTCGCGGTACGAACGTACTTAGTCTGTGCTGCGCCCGCTGCTTTTGAAGGAAGCGCGCCTCGCGTGGCGTTCGCGGCGCGTGTGGCTCGCGGCGCTGGGCATGTCGTTGTTGTCGGTGATCGCTTCGGCCTCGGGCGCGAGCGAACATGTGGCACGGCGCGCGCAATATCTCGAGCTCAGTGCGTACGGCGAGGCCGCGTTCAATACGCAGAAGGCGGCGCATCCGCATCAGATCGCGCACAACGGCTACATCATCGCGCGTCCCCCGGCGCCGCTCGGCTTTCTCGATGGCGGTGTCGAGCTGGCGTACGGCAACTATCTCCGCCTCGACGCACATCGCACGCGGGCCCTCGCCGGCGCGCGGACTTCGGAGCTGACCCGAGGGCCAGGTGCGGGGCGGTTCGATCTCGGCGTGTTGTTCGCTTTCTTCGCGCCCGCGCTGGTGATCCTTCTCGGCTACGATCAGATCGTCGGCGAACGTACGCGCAAAACGCTCGATATTCTGTGCACGCTCGGCGTCACCAAACGGGTGATGTTTTTCTCCAAGGTGGCTGGACTGTCCATAAGGACAGGTATCGCAGTGGTGCTGCCGGCATTGCTCGGTGTGGTGCTGGCGATCGGGATCACCGGTGAAGCGCCGCTGCTGCGAGTGATGGTTTGGCTCGCGGTGCATGCGCTCGCTTTGTGGGTCTGGATGGCGCTGGTGTTGGCGATCTCGGCGCTCGCCAAAACGCGAGAAGGTGCGCTCCTCGGCGGCCTGTCCGTTTGGGCAGTGTTGGCCTTGGCGATCCCACCGCTTGCGGGCTCGATCGCTGCGGCCACCAAGGCGCTGCCTCCGGCCGGTGAAGAGATCGTGCAAGCGGAGACTTGGGCCGCGAGCGCGCACGAGGCGAGCGAGGAGCTGCGCGCGCGTGCGGTGCGAGATGTGCAGCGCCGGCATCCTTCGTGGAACGGGCTCGATCCGGCGCCGGAGATTCTGGACGCGGTGATGTTGCGTTTAGCGGACGCGGACATCGCGCAGAAAGTCGGCGGTTTGCTCGATCGCTTGGAGCGCGACGGCGACGAACAAGAGCGCATCGCGATCTTGGCGTCTTCGTTTTCGCCGTCGGGTTTGGCGAGTCTGGCGTCGAGCGCCATCGCCGGAAGCGACCTCGCGCATATGCGCTCCACTTGGCGTCACTACGAAGAACACCGCGTCCGTTTGATGGCTTGGTTCAACGAGTGGTGGGCGAAGAACGGCGGCGGCGGTTTCGAGAGCTTCGACGGTGAAAAAAGTTTCGCGGCATTTCAGGACGCGCCGCGTTTGGTGGAGCCGTCGCGGCCTTTGGAGTGGTCGTTCGCGCGTGCGCAGAGCTCGGTGTGGTTGTTGTTCTGTCTGTTGGCGCTGGCGTCGATCGCTGCGATTCGAGGGCTCGAGTGAACGCACGTTTGTTCAAGCTCGAGCTGCGCAACTTGGCGCGTTCGCCGCGGGGGAGGGCGACGTTCCTTTTGCTCGCGGTGTTCTCCACCTCGGCGGCGATCTTTGGCCAAAAGATCAGTGAGCAACACGCAGAGCTCGGTGCTCGCGATGAAGAAGCGTCGCGGAGGAAGATCACCGCAGCCAGAACGTCGACGATCACTGCCTTCGATCTCGCCGCATGGAGTGATTCTTTCGTTGCGCGCGGAACCACGGAACGTTCGGCGCTGGTCGCTGCGGATCTGCAATCACTGCCGGACTCCGCGGCGCTGCGGATCTTCGAGCCCCCGGTCTTGGTCCCTTCGTTTGCCGAAAGATCACCGGCGGCGATCTTACTCGGCACGCTCGATCTCGCGTGGCTCTTGGCGCTGCTCGCACCCCTCGCGGCGATCGCGCTCGGCTTTGATGCGATCGCGCGAGAACGTGAAAAAGGGACGCTGGCGATGTTGCTCGCGCCTGCACCTTCGCGAGCGCCGCTTTTGGTGGCGCGTGTGGGAGCGATCGCGGTTGTCCTGTACCTTGGTACAGTGCCGGCGGCGCTGCTGTGTTTCTCCTTACCGGCGTTGGTTCTGCTCGCAGCGTACGCGTTTTTCTTGGCGGTGGCGGTCGTTGCGGCGAGCGCGCTCTCGCAACGTGCGGCGACCTCGCTTGCGGTGTTGGTTGCGGGTTGGTTGTTGGTCTCGGTGGCCGTTCCGCTCGGTGCTGCGGCGATCGTGCGGACCTCTTATCCGCTGCCGCATCCGCGCGCGAAGCTCGACGGCGAACAAGCTGCGGCCGACGTGTTTCAAAAGCCGTCCGCGGCGGCGATCGATCGCGAGGCGGAGAAAGATCCCGAGATGGATCCGTCGAAGGGTACGGACGGCATCTCGATGCAGAATCGTTACTACATGTTGTTGTCGCGAGAACGCCTGCGCGTCGCCAAGGGTGCTCGTTTCGCCGAAGAACGCGTGTTGCGCGAGCGGGCCGAGCTGTCCGAGATCGCCTCCTATCTTTCACCTTCGACGCTCGTCGCCGGTGCTTTGTCCGAGCTGGCCGCGACCGGGCCCACGGAGCGGCTCGACTTCGCGTCCGACGCGGAGCGACACCGCGCGCGCGTCGATGATTTTGTACGCGGTCGAGTGTTGGGGAACGAGACGAGGTTCGCGCGCGCCGAGGAATGGCCGCGTTTTGTGCGTCCGGATCGGCGCGATGCTACGAGCGCGTGGATCGCGGCGGTGCTCTTCTCCGTTTTAGCCCTCGCGCTGTTCGCGTACACCGCGTTGCGCTTCGAGAGTATGGAATTGAATCCGACGCGGGAGGACGCGTGATCGAAGCGAAGAGCTTGATGAAACGGTACGGCGATCGCGCGGTGGTCGACGGTGTGAGCCTCAACGTGAAATCGTCCGAGATCTACGCGCTGCTCGGCGGCAACGGTGCGGGCAAAACGACGACGATGCACCTGTTGCTGGGATTGATCGCCGCCGACGGTGGTGAAGCGGTGATCGATGGGCGCGCGGTGACGCCGAAGAGCAGGCCGAAAGCCGCGTTCGTTCCCGAGGTCGTCGACCTTTATCCGGACCTCGATGCGCTCGAAACTTTGGAGCTCTTCGCCGGTGTTTCCGGCGTTTCTGCGACACGCGAGAAGATGCGAGCCGCTTTGCTCGACAACGGTCTTGCCGAGTCACATCACTCGCGTCGCCTGCGCGTGATGTCGAAAGGTATGCGGCAGAAGGTCGCGCTCGCAGCTGCCGAGATTCAAGGCGCCCGCGCGATTCTGCTCGATGAGCCGACGAGCGGTCTCGATCCGACGGCCGCCGATACGCTGATGTCCCGACTCGCCGAGATGAAGAAGCGCGGCGCGGCGATCTTGATGTCCACGCACGACGTGCTTCAGGCGGAGCAGATCGCCGATCGCATCGGGATCATGCAGCATGGAAAATTGGTGTTGGAGATGGAGCGCAAAGACCTGCGCGAGCCGCTCATGAATCTGTATCGTCGCGCGACGTCTTGAGCAGCTCGAGCTGGCGGTGGCGATCGCGTTTTGCGCTTCCGTGCGGCCGCGCGAGCTGCGCGATCATCCGTGCGCTCGAAGCGAGCGGGTCGCTCCAAATGCGTCGCATCAAACGTTCGGTGTGAGCGGCGATCGAGAGCAACACGATGTCGCGGCGGCGTTTGGGATAGAGCTCGAGCGCGAGTGAGACCGCTTCGTCGACGAGATCTTCTAAACGTGCGGCGTAGAGGCGCGCTTCTTCGCTTGGCAAAGTGTCGGGCGCGCCGTTCGGCGTGAACCAACGTTCGTGGTCGCGGATCGTCTGTTCCAAGAGGTCGACGAAAGCGCACGGGTCTTCACGCAGCGCGCGCAGGCCGACCGTGCGGGCCGCGCTGGTCAGCAGGCTACGGCCAATGTTGGGCACTGCGTGGAGCATCGCTCTGTATTGTTCTACGCTGCCGGCGCGGTGGAGCTACCCTCGATGGATCGCTAAGGAAAATAGTCCCTTAGCGCATCCGGGCGTTCGAGGAGCACGTTGTGTCCGCACCCGGGGACGATCGCCAGCTCGGCCTCCGGGAGCGCCGCGAGCATCTTTTCGGCGAGCGCGCGGAACTTCGTATCTTCGGCGCCGGCGACTAAGGCGACGGGCTGCGCGACCGTGGGTAGGGCATCCCAGAGGTTCGGCATCGCGCCCGTTCCGAGGACGCGCAGGCTCGCCGCTAAACCCGCCGCATGATGTGTGCGGCGGATTTTGCGATACCTGTCCAAACGATCAGCTGTCACTTTGGACACTGTCCTCAAGATTGGTTGTTGCTCCCAGCGGTCGGCGAAGGCGTCGATCCCTTCGTGCTCCAACTGTTGCGCCCACAGCTCGTCTTGGTCCCTCCGTTGAGCGCGCTCTGTGTCCGGAAGGCCAGCTGTCCCTCCGATCAGGACTGCCCGATCGAACAGCTGTGGATATCGGACCAAAAGCGCCAGCGCAATTCTCGCGCCCATCGAGTAGCCGGCGATAGTGCACGGCGCGGAGATCTGCGCTGCCAGCAGCTCGAGCTCTCGCTCCCAGGACGAGGGCTCTTCCGCGACACCGCGGTGCCCGTAGATCGGGAGCGCAGCGCCGTCGAAGCCGCGCCATGACTCGGGTGAGCCGGTGAAACCGTGGAGAAAGACTCTCACGCAGCGTTCTTCTTTTTGAACCAGCGCAGATAGAAGAACAAACCCACCGCTGCGAGCGCGCCGATCACCCCCGTCGGCAAATACGCGGACTCACCGTTGGCGACGTAGCGATAGGTCGAGAACACCACCAGCAACAGACCGAGGCCCATCGCCAGCATGATCAAGATGCGGTGGAGCTTCTGAAGTGTCATTTCGCGAGCACCTTCAACATGGCTTGCGCGAACGCGGGAAGATCTTTTGGCACGCGCGCGCTGACGATGTTTCCATCGATCACCGAAGGTTGGTCGACCCACTCGGCGCCTGCGTTGGTGACGTCGTCTTTGATGCCCACAGTCGAGGTCAGCTTCCGCCCGCGGACGATGCCGGCGGAGATCAAGATCCATGGTCCGTGGCAAATCGTCGCGACCATCTTCTTCTGCTCGTTGAGCTCCCGAACGCGTGCGAGCACCTCGGGATCGCGTCGCAATTTGTCCGGCGCCCAACCGCCCGGTGCGAGAATTCCGATTAAGTCTTTGGCGGGGAAGTTTTTGACGTGGCCGTCTGTTTCGCACGGATACCCATGTTTTCCGCGGTAGCTCGACTCGCCGAGACCTGCGAGCTTCACGGTGTATCCGGCTTCTTCGAGCCGTAGTTTCGGGTACCAAACCTCGAGGTCTTCGTAGTCGTTGTGGACGAGGATCAGAATCGTACCGCTCATGATGGTCCATGATAGACGCCGCGCGCGCCGGACCGTAAGAGCGTTTTTAGATGTCCGAGATTTGGCTGTGGGGCGGCTTCCTCGTCTTCGTTTTTATTATGCTGGCGCTGGACCTCGGCGTCTTCAACAAGAAGGACCACGTCGTCAGCACCAAGGAAGCGCTGAGCTGGACCGCGGTCTGGGTCTTCATTTCGCTGTGTTTCAACGTCCTTCTTTACTTCATGTACGAAGGTCATTGGTTTGGCATCGGCACCGAAGGCGGGCTCAACGGTAAAACCGCAGCCGTCGAATTTTTTACCGGCTACCTGATCGAAAAGTCACTCTCGCTCGACAACATCTTCGTCATCGCGCTCATCTTCGGATACTTCAAGGTCCCGGCGCAGTATCAACACCGCGTTCTCTTCTGGGGAATTCTCGGCGCGTTGATCATGCGCGGCGTGATGATCGCCGCCGGCGCTGCGATGATCAAAAACTTCAGCTGGACGGTCTACGTCTTCGGCGCGTTTTTGATCATCACCGCGATCCGCATGCTGCGATCGTCGCATGAGGAAGTGAACCCGGACAACAACTGGCTGGTGAAGATCGCCAAACGTTTTTATCGCGTCAGCGCGGGCTACGAAGGCCACGACTTCTTCACCAAGATCGACGGCAAACGCGCCATGACGCCGCTGTTCTTGGTGCTGCTGGTGGTGGAGAGCTCCGATGTGTTGTTCGCCGTCGATTCCATTCCGGCGATCTTCGCCGTGACCAACGATCCGTACATCGTCTTCACCTCGAACATCTTCGCGATCCTCGGACTACGATCGTTGTACTTCGCGCTCGCCAGCTTGCTCGAGAAGTTTCGCTATCTCAAAGAGAGCTTGGTCGTGGTGCTCGCTTACGTCGGCGCGAAGATGATCGCCTCGCATCACTTCCCGATTCCGGCCTGGGTCTCGCTGTTGGTGATCGTGGGAGTGTTGGCGCTCGGCGTGGTCGCTTCGATCGTCAAGAAGCCGAAGCCGCCGCTCGATGAGGACGAGAAAAAAGCGGTGGAAGCGTCGTCAGAGGCCCAGCGCGGAGGCTAGCGGCGCGAGCGCTTCTTTGGCATGCGGATCTTTCGATTGTTTGAGCGCTTCGTAGACCGCTTCTTGAGCGGCATCGAGGCGGAGCTGCACGCCGAGCTTTCGCACCAGCTCGACCAATGAGCGCGCGGCATCGACGTCTTCACTTTGTAGGCGGGTGGTCGCAGCGAGCACGCGCGAGTCGAGCATATCGCTGAAGATCTGCGACGAAACCTTGCGATCGATGTGATAACCGCGCTCCGCAACTTCGTGCGCGATCTCCAGCGCGCGTTGATACGCAGCCGGTTCTTGCGACTGATGTTGGCTGGCGATCTCTTCTTCGAAGCGACGCCCGAGCGTAAACTCCGCCGCCGCACGTAGCTCGTTCGGAAGCTCGAAACCTGCGCTGTGGAGCATTTCCAGCGTGCGCCGATTTTCTTCGTAAAGGCGCGCGTATTGTTCGGAGAACAGCGCCACCAGATCACCGAAGACGATGCGCGACACGAGCTCGCGCCCGCCCGGCAAGACTTGTTCGAGCCCGTATTCTTGGGGACCGAACTCTTCCTGCGCCACGCGTAACATCGTTGGCAGCGAAGCCGACGGAAACGCACCCCAAACCCGTTTCACCGACGCGCTCAATTTGTCGGCCGCCGGCGCGACGCGCACCAAACAATAGAAGTCGACGCCGCCGAAGTGCATCGCGCAAACCGCGAGCTCTTCAACGCGTTCCGTCGCTTGATCGGTCAAGGAGACGACGCCGGTCGCGAGCTTGATGCGACCGTCGCGACGGACCTGTTGTGCGCTGCGTTCGAAGTCGTAACCGGCGATCGTTCCGCGATCGTCGGCACCGTCGACTAAAGAGGCGATCGTCAAATGCGCGGCAACGCGGCGGGTCACCACGCGCGAGGTTTCGACCTGTTTTCTATAAATGTCCGCGCCGCTGCCGTGCTCGGATTTATTGCTCTTCGCTTCGGCGAGCACTTCGAGCATCGCGTTTTTCGGCGCTTCCACGCCGAGCTGCTCCAAACGATCGAGCACGCGGTCCGCGTATTTCAGGACCTGCACGGTTTCGATGCCGGAGACATCGCTGAAGAACCAACCGCAGCTGGTGTACATCAACAGCGCATTCCGCTGTGCTTCGAGCAACGTCAGCGCGCGCGTGCGGCTCGCGGGATCGAGCTTCTTCTTCGCGAAACGTTCGAGGAACACTTCGCGGTGGGTCGGATCGAGCACGACGTCGATGTATGCGTTGCGCGCTTCCCAAGGATCGGTGAACACCTCGCTGCCGAGCGCTTCGAAGTGTTCGCTCGCGCGATCGCGCACGATGTCGAGCGCGGCTCGCAAGGGCGTGCGCCATTTTTGGTTCCAGCCGTCGAGCGCGCCGGTGCTGCAGCCGCAGTCGGTGTACCAGCGGCCCACACCGTGCGCGCAGCTCCAGGCGCTGCCGAGGTTGTCGCTGCCGTGGGAGATCTCCACTTCGTGGACCGGCGGATGTCGCTCTAAATATTCGCCGTAGTTCGTGACCCAAAATCCTTGGCGCGGCGCTTCGACCTCCATGGCGTGCGCCAAACATCGATCACCGAACTTGAAGTGGTGGCCGTAACTTTCGCCGTCGGTGGCTGCGGAAATGACCCGTCCGTCGCCGCCTTTTGCGCGCGTGAAGGCGGCGATCAATGCGCGGCTGGAAGAGAGGCCGCCTTCGAAGGCGATCGCGCGCGAGCGTGGTCCGTCGTAAAAAAAGATGTCCAGGTGACGTTTCGATCCGCTCTTCGAGAACCAACGATAGGCGACGGCGGGATCGAGCTGCGCCGCATCCGTCCAATGTTCTTCACCGACGCGGCGAAAACGTTTCGCTTGATTCGGAGCGAGGATGAGAAATTTCATCCCTTCGTCGATCAAAACCTCGAGCGTTTTGTCGTCGACCGCGGTCTCCGGACACCACATCGACTCCGCCGTGCGTCCGAAACGATGTTTGAAATCGGCCGCGCCCCAACGCACCTGCGTCAGCTGATCGCGCGCGTTCATCAGCGGGAGGATCGCGTGATTGTAGGCCTGCGCGATGGCGTTGCCATGACCGCCGCGTTTTTTGGCGCTATTGCGATCCGCTTCGATGATGCGCTGATAAGTCAACGCGTGATGGCGCTGCATCCAGCTCAGCAACGTCGGTCCGAAGTTGAAGCTGAGATGTTCGTAGTTGTTGACGATGTTGGTGACGCGCCCGTGATCATCGAAGATTCGCGCGTAGGCGTTCGGTCGATAACACTCGTGATAGATGCGCTCGTTCCAGTCGTGAAACGGTTCGGCGCCGGGCTCGCGCTCGACCTCGTTGATCCACGGATTCTCCCGCGGTGGCTGATAGAAATGCCCGTGGATCACCAGTGCGGTGCTCAATTCTTGCTCCTAAAATCGTCGAGGCGGATGACGCGTCCGCCGATACGCCCGCCGATGCGGATCGAGTCCCAAGAGACGGTGACGCGTGCACCACTTCCGGCGAGCTCGCGCACCAAAGTTCCGCGCGTGCGGGCCGGCGTCTCTTTCGGCGGATTTTCGATGGCCCGCGCAGTTTCGTCGCTGTTCACCAGCACCGGCGCGGCGCCGCTTTTTTCCATTTCGGCGAAATAACCCACGCCGAGCTCGTGATACTTCAGATCGATCTTCTTTTTCGCTTCGTCGCTCAAGGAGGTACCTGATCCTTCGATCAGGTAGCGTTTCGTGACCCAGTCGATGCGACCGATCATGCTCGCGGGATTGTGCTCCAGACCATCGAGCGCTTCGCCCCACAGCCGAACGATCTCTCTCGCTTCGATGGAGGCCACGGTGCTTTCGGCGAGAAACTTTTTCGCGCGCTCCAAATACCAGCGCTGAATTTCCAAGGCGGTCATCGGCGCGCCGCCTTTCATGTCGACCGCGATCTTCAGCGTCGGATCGGCGACGATCGCGTGCAGGGCCTTCACCGGACGTTTCATGCGGGGTGCATCGTTCAACACGCCTGCTTCGGCCATATCGATGATCAGCGAGGTGGTGCCGATCTTCAGATACTCCGCGATCTGCGCGGCGTTCGAATCCGATAAGCCGAGCTGCAAACGTTGTCTCCGCGCGAACAAGGCGAAGAACGGTGCGATGCGTGCGTGCAGGATCGACATCAGCCCTTTGACCAAATTTCCCGTGTCGAAGACGGGTCGATTGTTCGGTTCGACGAAGCTGCGCATGACCCGTTGGATCGCCGGACCTTTTTCGGAGAGCGCGAAGGTGCCGTCACGAAACAAGGTGCCCGCGCCGGTGTAGATCGCGCGCGAAAGAAGGAACGACGTGGTGCCGCGGCGGATGCCCCGAAACGCGGTCAAACGAAGCAGCCAGGTGTAGGGAACGACCAGCGGGATGTACATCAAACATTCGATCCACATCGCGAGCCAGCCGGCGCGTTTGCCGATCGTGGTCTCGTCGTTGAGGAGATTTTGCAGCGGCTCCAGCACGCGCGCCGTCGACGGAAAAAGCGCGCTCAAGAGCGAGGCGGAAGCGACGACGGCGAGCACCGACAAGATCACGGTGATCGCCACGCTCCAAAACAACACCAATTCGATAGGGAGCAGCGGAAACAAGAGCGCCAGACCGAAACGGTAGATCCACAACATGGGACCGCTCGCGAGCTCGACTTCGTAGTTTTCTTGCGCGCCGTACACGTGCCCTTCCGCGTCGCGGCAATTTTTGATGAGACCGATCTCGCCGCTCCATCCCGAGCTCTGGAGATGATCCACAGCCATGGGGAGCGCGTTCAAGAGCATGGCTTCCTGCGCTTTTTGATAGAGGAGGAGCTCGCTCGGCCCGCGACATTCGGGCGTCGATGCTTCGAGCAATCCGCCGGAGAGCGCATGCGGCAAGACTTCGTAGTAGAGCGCTCCGCCGTTCTGCGTAAAAATTTGACCGCGGCCGGGATCGCCTCCGCGCTCACCGGGATGTGTGGAGACCATGCGCCGTACACCGTCGGCGATCGCGCGAAAGATCAGCTCGTTGCTCGGACGCGGATCACCTGGAGTCCGCGGTGAGTAGCGGATTGCATACTCGGTCTCGAGACCGAGTAGACGCCTCAGCACCAGAGCCCCGACACGTCGCGCTTATTCGCCGCCTTCGGGGACGATCGAATCCTTGAGATACGCCTCGGGATCGTTCTTCGCGTCGATTCGAACACGGGCGAGCACCTGGTCGAGCGCGGTCTGCTCCGCTTCGTGAATGGTCTCTTCTTTCAAGGCTTCATTGGTGTTGTGCATCGTTGATCCCTCAGCGGAACCGCCAAAGTAGCACGCAGCCTTCAGATCCGTCGAGGTGCTGCCGATAAGTGTTGGAGGAGCGCTACCGTGGATACTGAGGCAGAGTTTCCAGCACGCATACTGATCGTCGAGGATGACCCGACCATCCGCATGATGTTGCGGAAGGCATTCGAGAAAGTGGCGCAATTGATCTTCGCGACCGACGGAAACGAGGGGCTCAAGAAGATCCAAGAAGAAGAGCCCGATTTCGTGGTCACCGATCTGATGCTCCCGTACATGGACGGACTGACGATGATCACCCGAGCGCGCCGCACCTTTGTCGGTGCCTGTACCCCGATCATGGTCCTGACGGCGAGCACCGGCGAAAGTGTCCTCCTCGATTGTTTCCGCCAAGGGGTCGACGACTTCATGGTGAAGCCGTTCTCCATCTCCGAGCTGCGCACGCGGGTCTCGTCGATCTATCTGCGCCAAAAAGTCGCGCGCGACATGAACCCGTTGACACGTTTGCCGGGGAACATGGTGATCAAACGCGAGATCGAAACGCGTTTGAAGCAGAATGAACCGTTCGCGGTGGCGTACATCGATCTCGATCATTTCAAAGCGTTCAATGACTCGCGCGGCTTCGACGCTGGCGACCGCGCCATCAGCATGCTCGCTCATCTGTTGCGCGACTACGCCGGGGAACGTCCTTTTGGACAGGTCTTCGTCGGTCACGTCGGCGGCGACGACTTCGTCTTGGTGATGCACCACGGCGAGGTCCGCGACATGGCGGCGGTGGTTCACGGCCGCTGGAGCGAAGCGATCAAAGAGCTCTACAACGCTGAAGAGCTCGCGCGCGGCGAAGTGGAGATCGTCGACCGGCGAGGTGAAAAGATCACCGCACCGCTGTTGTCGATGTCGATCGGCGCCTTGACCTCGGAGCGCGACGGTTTGGACGATCTGCGGAAAATTGCCCAGGTTGCCGCCGAAGTGAAGAAGATGGCCAAAGCGATCTCCGGAAACAGCTTGTTCATCGATCGCCGTACGAAATATCCATGACGGCGTGTTGCGCCACGAGAAGATCAAAACCAACGGCATCACGCTGAACGTGGCCCTGGATGGTCCGAGCGACGGCCCGCTGGTCTTGTTGCTCCACGGCTTCCCGGAGCTGTGGTACGGCTGGCGAAAACAGATACCTGTACTTTCGGCCAAGGGCTTCTTGGTGGCCGCTCCCGATCAGCGCGGTTACAACGACAGCGATCGGCCGAAACACGTGCGCGACTATGTCCTCGACGAGCTGGCGAAAGACGCGCTCGGGATCATGGATGTGCTCGGCAAAAAAAGCGCAGTGGTGATCGGACATGATTGGGGCGCAGCGGTCGCTTGGTGGTTGGCGATCAAACATCCAGCGCGCGTGGAACGTTTGGTGGTGATGGACGTGCCGCATCCGCTGGTGATGCGGAAGTTCTTGTTCACCGATCCGGAGCAGATGAAGAAGAGCTGGTACATGTTCTTTTTCCAGCTCCCGAAGATCCCGGAGATGGTGCTCTCGCGAAACGACTTCGAGCAGATGGAGCGCGAGGTCGTCGCGAGCGCGAAACCCGGCGCGTTCACGCCGGAGGACATGGCGATCTACAAAGCGGCCTGGCGAAAGCCGGGCGCCATGACCGCGATGCTCAATTGGTACCGCTCGATCCGGTCGCAGCTGCTGCAGCAACCGGGCAAAGACGAGGTGCGGATCAAGATGCCGGCGCTGGTCATTTGGGGGAAGGAAGACCACCTCTTATCGACGGAAATGGCTGCCGCCAGCGTCGGTTTTTGCGATCACGGGCGCCTGGCGGTGATCGAGAACGCGACACACTGGGTCCATCATGAGGAGCCCGAACGCGTGAATGCGTTGATCCTCGAGCACCTCGGGCGCTAGACAGGTCTTCAGTGTCGAAGCCGTCTTATACCGGAACCAACGATTACATCGCCTCGAACGAGCTCTCGCGCATCGTGAACGTCGCGCTCTTGTTGCAACGTCCGCTGCTCATCAAAGGTGAGCCGGGCACCGGCAAGACCTTGCTCGCGAAGTCGATCGCCGACGGCTTGAAGATGCCGCTGATCAACTGGAACGTGAAGTCGACGACGCGCGCCAAAGACGGCCTCTACATCTACGACGCCGTGCAGCGCCTCTATGATTCGCGCTTTCAAGACAAAGACGTTTCCGACATCAAACAGTACATTCATCTCGGCCCGCTCGGACGTTCGTTCGCCGCAGAGCAACGCGTGGTGTTGTTGATCGACGAAGTCGACAAGGCAGACGTCGAGTTCCCGAACGATCTTTTGCACGAGCTCGATCAGATGAGCTTCTACATCAACGAAACGAACGAGACGATCAGCGCCAAGACGCGGCCGGTCGTGGTGATCACCTCGAACAGCGAAAAAGAGCTGCCGGACGCATTTTTGCGCCGCTGCGTCTTTCACTTCATCGACTTTCCGGATCGCGAGCTGATGTCGAACATCGTGCGGGTGCACTTCCCGACGCTCGACGTCGATCTGCTGAAACACGCGCTCGATGCGTTCTTTCGCGTGCGCGCGATCGACGGCATGCGCAAACGTCCTTCGACGAGTGAGCTGATCGATTGGATCGCCGCATTACTCGCGGAAGGGATCGATCCCGTGGCGCTCGAACGCGAGCTGCCGTTCATGGGTGTGTTGCTGAAGAAGGAACAAGATCTCGCGACTGCCCTGCGGATGATCGCGGGACGTGGCCTCGGGAACAAAGCATTCGGCGGTCGCGGATGAGCGGCCCCGATCGACTCGGGGCCGGGGGAAGCGAAGCTTTGCCGAGCAGGGCCCCGAAGACCGGCCTCCTCTTCGGAAAGTTTTTCTTCGGCCTGCGCACTGCGGGGATGAAGGTCGGCTTGTCCGAATGGATGGCGCTGATGCGCGCGATGAACGACGGCGCGGTCGACTCGGATCTGACCGAGTTTTACTACGTCGCGCGCGCGTTGTTGGTGAAGAACGAGAACGCCTACGACACCTACGATCAGGTGTTCGCGTCGGTGTTCGGCAAAGGACAGCTTCCGCGCCAAGCGGTGGAGGAATTGCTCGAGTGGCTGTTCATCGCGCAGCAGATGGAACAGCTGACGCCGGAGCAGATCGCGGCCATGGAAAGCTTACCGCTCGACGAGCTGCGGAAACGTTTCGAAGAGCGGCTCAACGAACAAGACGAACGCCACGACGGCGGCAATCGTTGGATCGGAACCGGCGGCACCTCACCGTTCGGAAATTCGGGCGCGAATCCGCAGGGCGTGCGCGTCGGCGGATCGGGAGGTGGCCGTTCGGCCATACAGATCGCGACCGCGCGCAAGTTCAAGGAGTATCGAAACGATCGCGTGCTCGATACGCGCAGCATGACCGTGGCGCTGAAGAAGCTGCGCCGGCTCTCGAGAAAAGAAGGCATCCTGGAGCTCGACATCGAAGAGTCGATCGACAAGACCTGCCGCAACGCGGGCGATCTGACGCTCGAATTGCGGCCGCCGCGTGAAAACGATGCGCGCGTCGTGTTGTTGATGGACGTCGGCGGATCGATGGATCCGTACACCAAGTTCGTGGAGCAGCTGTTTTCGGCGGCGTCGACGCTCGATCATTGGAAGAGCTTCAACGCGTATGCGTTTCACAATTGTCCCTACGCGAAGCTCGAGCCGGCGGCGAAGAAGTACGGCGATCGCACGGTGGAGACCGCGGAGCTGTTGCGCACGCTTCCGCCGGAGACGTTTTTGATCTGCGTCGGCGACGCGTACATGGCGCCGTCCGAGCTGACGGAGCGTTTCGGCAACATCGACTACGACGTCACGAATCAGACGCCGGGTTTGGTGTGGCTCCACCGTTTGAAAAAACGTTTCCCGCGCGCGGTGTGGCTGAATCCGATCCCGGCGAAGAGCTGGTATGGTTGGACCATCAAGCTGGTCGGCAGAATGTTCCCCATGTTCCCGCTGACGATCGAGGGTGTGGAGGACGCGGTCGACGTTCTATTGAAAAGAACGCCGGAACCGCTCTCCGAGCTTCCGGAGCTGTACCCAGACCTGGCAGTGGGGTGAGACATGGTGATCAATACCGAGTGGACTTGCGGCTATTGCGGCGAAAGCTCAGAGACTTCCGTGGATCTGATGGGCGGCGAGTCGCAGTCGTACGTCGAAGATTGTACGGTCTGCTGCCGCCCGAACATGCTCTACATCTCCATCGACGGCGAGGCCGGCGAGGCGACGATCACGGCTGAATTCGAAGGTTGATAAAGAACGCTTGCCACGCCTCGGTGCGGGCGGTATCGGACCGCCGATGTTCGTGCATTCTCAGCACCTTGCGGCAGCGCTGATCGCGCAGGCCGAAGGCGGTGCTCCCATCGGAGGCTGCGCAGGCGGTGGTACCGAGTCTCTCTTTTTGCCGGTCGTGATGATGGCGATCCTGTACGTCGTCTGGATTCTGCCGGCGCGAAAAGAGCGGAAGTCGCATGGCGCGATGCTGGAAGCACTGAAGCGCAACGACGAAGTGGTCACCTCTTCCGGAATCTTCGGAACGATCACGGACATGACGGACAAGACGTTCACCATCGAGATCGCGAAGAACGTAAAGATCAAGGTACTGCGGAGCGCGGTCGCGCGTCGTGCGGCAGAGCCGGCGAAAGCCGAGAGCGCTGACGCAAAGAGTGAAACGAAGAGCGATTCCAAAGATACGAAAGATACGAAGGAATCGAACAGCTAGAGCGCGCCGTTCGCGCGCAGCATCGAGTGAATCATGGAGAAGAGCTGGTATTGGCGATTGGTCCTCATCGTCGGCGCTATAGCGCTCGCCGCCTATTACGTCGCGCCGACGATGATCTACTTCCTCGCGCCTCCGGAGACGCGCCGTCTGAAAGACGAGATGGCGAAGCTGATTCCGGATTGGTTGCCGAAGAAGCGGATGAACCTCGGCATCGATCTTCAAGGCGGACTACACCTGGTGATGGGTGTGGACACGGAGAAAGCGGTTCAAGACCGCGCTGATCGCGCAGGCGATGAGATCTTCGCGGAGCTGAAGGAGAAGGGCAAAGCGCCGAAGAGCGTGCGCCGTACGGGCGATCTGCCGGAGCTCGAAATCATCCTCGGCTCCTCCGCGGACTTCGACGCGTTCCAAGAGATCGCCGAAGGTTACGGCGACACTTGGGAGATCCGTTCGAATGCCGGCGAGCGTGTCGTGTTCGGCATGAACAGCGAATACGAAGACACGCTTCGCAAAGATGCGGTGGCCCAAGCGCAGAAGACGCTGCGCAACCGCATCGACGAGTACGGCTTGACCGAGCCGGACGTGCGCACGCGCGGCAGCAATTCGATCATGATCCAGATCGCCGGCCTCACGGCCGATCAAGAGCGCAACGTCAAAGACAGCATCATCGGGAAGACGGCGCAGCTCGAGTTCAAGGCGGTCGACGACGAGTCTTCGTACTTCGTCGATCTCGCGGCGAAGGGTCTGCCGGAGGGCGTCGAGCTGTCCGCGGAGACATATCGCGGCCGCGAAGAAGTGCTGGTGAATCCGCGTTTCCTCGAGGCTCCGAAGCGGGAGATGCTCGAGGCGCTGGTCAAGGCCAATCCGCCGCCCCCGGATCGCGTGGTGCGCTACGAGGACCTGAAGCCGGAGACCGGAACGCGGTTTCGCACCTGGCTACTCGACCGCAAGACGCCGCTGACCGGCGACTCGCTGACGAACGCCTTCGTCGCTTTCGACAACGACAAGAGCCAGTACTACGTGGCGATGAAGTTCGATCAAAAGGGCGCGGTCGTGTTCGAACGTCTGACACGTGAAAATACGCGCGGCCGTATGGCGGTCGTGCTCGACGATCTGGTGGAGACGGCTCCGGTGATCGAAGGACCGATCCCCGGCGGCAACGCGTCGATCACCATGGGCGGCTTCAAGAATCAGCAAGAGATCTTGGATGATGCGAAGGAGCTCTCCGTGGTGCTCAAAGCCGGTGCGCTTCCTGCGCCGGTTTATCCGCAAGAGGAGCGCACGGTTGGTGCGACGCTTGGCGACGACGCGATCTCCAAAGGTAAAGCGGCGGTCTTTTGGACGGTCATGATCATCATCGTGATGATGCTCGTCTACTACCGCGGCGCCGGTGCGATCGGCCTGACCGCGCTCGCGGCGAACATCACGATGTTGCTCGCCACGTTGTCGTTCTTCAACGCGACCCTGACGTTGCCCGGCATCGCAGGTCTTGCGCTGACGATCGGCATGGCGCTCGACGCGAACATCATCCAATTCGAGCGTATTCGAGACGAGCTGCGCGCTGGGAAAACAGCGCGAGCAGCGGTCGATGCGGGCTTCGACAAAGCGTTTTCAGCGATCTTCGACTCCAACATGACGACGGCGCTCGCGGCGATCGTGTTGCTGCAATACGGTTCGGGTCCCATCCGCGGATTCGCGACGACGCTGCTGGTGGGCGTGGCGATCAACACGTTCACCGCGGTGCTCGTCCCGCGTTTGATCTTCGATTACTTCACTCGCGGGCGTCGTGTTTCGACGTTGAGCATCTAGGCGGAGATTCAATGCTGACCCTATTCAAGCCTGGCAGCAATTACGACTTCGTCGGCAAATCGCCGACGTGGCTGCGCATCTCACTCGTCACGTTCATCATCGGCGTGATCGTTTTGATCGTCGTGGGACCGAACTTCGGTCTCGACTTCACGGGTGGTCACGAGATCACCGTCGAGTTCGCCAACAAAGACGTCACACCGGAGCAGGTCCGCACGAAAATGGACGCGATCTCGCTCGGTGAGACGAGCGTGCAGCGCATCGATCAGGATCCGACGAAGTCGCACTACATCGTGCGTGTGCAGCGGACCTCGACGTTCAGCGTAGAGGAGATCAAAGGCATCGAAGATGCGTTTCGCGGGAAGTACAACGAGTATTTTTCGCGCCTCCGCTACAACCCGGATGCCGGCGATGTTCTGGAAGTCGAGCTCACGGAGACGGCTTCCATCGCGGCGATCGACACCTCGAGCGCGGCGTTGTCGCAGATCATCTCGGGCACGAAACACGACGTGCGGCAGATCCGTCAGGTCGGCCGTCCCGACAAACCCACTTTCACGATCGTGTTGAAGGGGGTCGATGACACCGTCATGCGCGCGATGAAAGAGGTCGATCCTTCGGCGCGTCCGGTGCGCGTGGAGTTCGTCGGTCCGACGGTCGGCGCGCAGCTGCGCAACGACGGCATCCTCGCGGTTGCGGCCGCGTTGGCGATGATCCTTTTGTACATCGCGCTTCGCTTCGACTTCTACTATTCACCGGGCGCGATCATCTGTTTGTTCCACGACACGGTCATCACCGTCGCCTTGATGGCGGCGCTCGGCGAAGACTTCACGCTGACGACGATCGCGGCGCTGTTGACGCTGGTCGGTTACTCCGTCAACGACACGATCATCGTCTTTGACCGTATTCGAGAAACCGTGGGCAACGCGCAGGGCAAAGCTTTGCGCGAAGTGGTCAACCGCGCGCAGAACGAAACCCTGGCGCGCACCATGCTCACGTCGTCGACGGTGTTGATGGCTTGCGTCTGTCTCATGGTCTTTGGTCGGGGAACCGTGCTGTTCCAGTTCGGAATGATCATGATGGCCGGCGTGATCTTCGGAACGTATTCCTCGATCTATGTCGCCTCGCCGATCTTCATCTATCTGCGCGAGAAGTATGGCCATAAGATCGGCGAAGAGAAGCCGCAGCGCGGCGTGAAGAGCGCCCAGGTCTAAAGGACAGGCTCCGTTCTCGAACGATTTTCGGACCCGCAGATCGTTTCACCCTTTCAGTGTCTGATCGTCTCGCGTACTTTGGCCCTATCGGATGGCCGGTGCGGTATCGCGCGTTTGGATCAAGAAACAAGTCGATGAGGCCTGTGTCGCCGATCTTGCGCGCCGTCTGAACCTCCATCCCCGCATCACCCGACTCTTGGTCGCCCGCGGCGTCGCCGATGAAGCCAGCGTGGAACGTTACCTCGCGCCGGGTTTGAAGCACCTCCCCGATCCCTTCTCGATGAAACACGTCGCGCGCGCGGCGGAGCGGATCGTCGACGCCATCCTGAAGAACGAACGCATCACCCTGTATGGCGACTACGACGTCGACGGCGTGACCTCATCCGCGTTGCTCGCGTCGTTCCTCCGGCATCACGGCATCGAAGCGAACGTCTATATCCCGAAACGTTTGATCGAAGGGTACGGCCTCAATCGCGAAGCGGTGGAAGTGCTCGCGGCGCGCGGAACACAGCTGTTGATCACGCTCGATTGCGGCATCACTGCGGCGGACGAGATCGCGCGTGCGAACGAGTTCAATATTCAAACGATCGTCGTCGATCACCACCGTTGTCCGCCGGCGTTGCCACCTGCGTATGCGACGCTCAATCCGCATCAGGACGACTGTCCGTATCCGGACAAAGTGCTCGCGGCCGTGGGCGTTTGTTTCAACCTGCTCATCGCCATTCGCAAGACGATGCGGGATCGCGGTTTATACGGCGAAAACAAGGCTTTTTTGGAGCCGAACCTGCGCCAAATGATGGATCTCGTCGCGCTCGGTACGATCGCCGACATGGTGCCGCTGACCGGCGTCAATCGCGTGCTCACACACTTTGGGATCGCAGAGCTGCGGGAAGCGAAACGTCCCGGTGTGCGCGCGTTGATGGATGTCTCCGGTGTCGCGTCGAAACGTGCGCAGAGCTCGGACGTTGGGTTTCGACTCGGCCCGCGCATCAATGCGGCGGGACGTCTCGATGATGCGGCGGTCGGCGTTCGTTTGTTGCTGACCGAAGACATGGCGGAAGCGCGCATGCTCGCGGAGAAGCTCGATCACGCGAATGCGAGCCGGCAAAAGATCGAGGCCGACGTCTTCAAAGAAGCGGTGGCCATGGTCGACGAGATGGCGTCGCTGCCGAACGCCATCGTGCTCGCGCATGAACAATGGCATCCGGGCGTGGTGGGGATCGTCGCCTCGAAGTTGGTGGAACGTTATGACCGCGCCGCGATCTTGATCGGTGAAGGTGGACGCGGAAGCGCACGCACCGCTCGCGGCATTCATCTGTACGACGCGATCGCCAACGTGGCTCATCATCTGACGAAGTTCGGCGGGCACCGCGCTGCCGCCGGTTTGCGCATCGCTTTCGATAAGGTGGAGCTGTTTCGCGCGGACTTCATCGGCGAGATCGAACACCGCCATCTCCACGGGATGACCGAGGAAGCGCAGCTCGTCTACGACGACGAGATCGTCCCCGACGAAGTCGACGAGAGCTTCTATCTCGAGCTGAAACGCCTCGAGCCCTTCGGCAACGGGAACTCCGAGCCGCTCTTCAAAGTCTGCGCGTGTCGGGTGCGTACGGCGCAGGTCGTCGGCGGGACACATTTGAAATTGCGCTTCGAAGAAGGTCGCCGCGGAGGCCTGAAGGCGATCGCCTTCAAGAAGGGCGAAATGTTCGAGCAGATGTACCCCGGTCGCGAGGTCGATCTCACGGTTCACCTGGAAAAGAACGAGTTTCAGGGTTTCGAAACGATCGAGCTGCGCGTGCGCGATCTGAAACCGTTGCCACCGGTGGTGCTGGAAGCGTTGACTGGGACCTGAGCGTTTTTGTGGGGCTCCCCATTCTCGAAGATCGCCTGCCGAAAGAGCACGGCGCGAAGGTCGATCGCCTGCGGATCACGGAGATCTTCTTTTCGCTTCAAGGCGAGTCCTCACACACCGGCTTGCCCTGCGCCATGGTGCGGCTGATGGGCTGCAATCTGCGCTGCGTGTGGTGCGACACCGAATACAGCTTCACCGGCGGCGAAACGATGCACATCGACGACATCATTGCGCGCGTCGAAGCGTATCCCACGAAACGCGTGGAGATCACCGGCGGAGAGCCTCTCTTGCAAAAAGGCGCACCTGTACTTGCGGCCAGGTTGTTGGAGCGCGGCTACACGGTGCTCTGCGAAACGAGCGGCGAACGCGACATCGATCTCATGCCGCCCGGTGTCCGCCGCATCATGGATCTCAAAGCGCCCGGCAGCGGCGAGGTCGAGGCCAACAATTGGGCGAACCTGGCCAAGCTTCGCGAAGGCGACGAGCTGAAGATCGTGCTCGCCGATCGCGCCGACTACGAGTGGGCGCGCGCGGTGCTCCAAAAACACGAGCTTCGCGTCCCCGTCTTGTTTTCGCCGGTCGCGAACACGCTTCCGCCGCGAGAATTGGCAGAATGGATCCTCGCCGATGGTCTCGAGGTCCGCTTGAACCTCCAGCTGCACAAACTGCTCTGGGGCGCCGAAAAAGGCCGCTAGGTTCTCGTGGAGGTGGCGGTCGTGCCCGTCTTCACGAGATCGAGCTCGGGCACCGCGCCTTGTTTCGCGTATTCGATGTCGCCGTTGATGATCGTCATGATCACTTGGAGCGTGTTCATCTCTTCGACGGGCGTCGATAGCGGATTGCGATCGACGACCGTCAGATCCGCGACGCGACCTTCCGCGATCACGCCCGCTTCATTTTCGCGAAACGACGCGTACGCGCCTCCCTGCGTAAACGAGAGCAACGCTTCCCGAGCGGTCATGCGTTGCTCCGGCATCCATCCGCCTTCGGGTGCGCCGAGATCGTCGGTGCGCGTGACCGCGGCATAAAGACCGACGACGGGAGCGATGTCTTCCACCGGCGCGTCGCTGCCCGCGGCGATCGTCGCACCGCTCGTCAACAAGGAGCGCCACGCATACGCACCGGCGATCCGCTCTTTTCCGAGCCGTTTTTCCGCCCAGGGCATGTCGCTCGTCGCGTGTGTCGGTTGCATCGACGCGATCACACTGTTGCGAGCGAAACGCGCGACGTCCGACGGCTGCAGCACTTGTGCATGTTCGATGCGCGGCCGCGCGTCCTTCGCGTCTGATCCGAAGACCCGTTCATACACATCGAGCGTCATCTCGTTGCCGAGATCGCCGATCGCATGTGTCGCCACTTGGTACTTGAGCGCCGCCGCGGATCGCACGCGTGCCTCCAGCGTTTCTTGCGACGTCACCAAGAGCCCGCTGGTCTTCTTGTCATCGGCGTACGGTTTCAACAGCGCCGCGCCGCGCGAGCCGAGCGCACCGTCGGCGAAAAACTTCACGCCGCGCACGGTCAGCCGCGCCTTCGAATCCGCGGGAATGATCGGGCCCGCGCCCATCAGTGCACCGAGATCGTCCGCGCCGCCGTCGAGCATTCCATAGACGCGCACGCGGAGCTCACCTTTTTGCTCGAGCTCCTTCAAGGCTTCGAGCTCGGTCGCGCTGACACCCATGTTGTGGACTTGAACCAGGCCGGCGCTGAGGCAATCTTTTTGTCCGAGCAACAACGCTTGCGTGAGCTGCTCTTTCGTCGGCGCGGGAACTTTGTCCGCGATCATTCCGATCGCGTTGTCGATGAAGATGCCCTTCGGTTTGCCGCCCGCTTTCAGCATCTCGCCGCCGTCTTTCGACTTCGACCTCGCGGTGACGCCCGCCGCTTGCATCGCTTTGGTGTTCACCCAGATCGCGTGTCCGTCGATCCGCGTGAGAATGACCGGATTGTTCGGCGAGACATCATCGAGATCGCGCGCGGTGGGGAACTTGAGCCCCTTCTTCTTGAACGTCTCCCAATCGTTTTGATCCCAACCGCGACCTTGGATCCACTCGCCCTTCGGCGCGGTCGACGCGGCCTTCTTGACGCGCGTTTTGATCTCTTCGATCGACGCGGTGCCGACGAGATCGATCCCGAAACGTCTCATGCCGAGGCCTTCGAGATGCATGTGACTGTCCACCAGGCCAGGTATGACCGTGCGACCCTGCAGCGCGATCACCCGGGTCTCCGGTTGGACCCAGCGGCGGATCTCGTCGTCGCTTCCCACCTTGGCGATCTTCCCAGCCTTGATCGCCAGGGCCGTGCCGGCGGCTCCGTCGAGCGTTTCGATCGTTCCGCCGGTCAGCACCAGATCGGCGCGCGGTGGAGGGGGAGCATCCTCGGATTTTTTCGGTGGGGGTGCCGAGGAACACGCGGACAACACGGAGAAGATCAGCACGGAGGCGGTCGGTCGTACGCGCATGAGCGAATCACTAAACCGACGGAATCTTTGGCTCAAGCTTTCAGCCCGAGCTCTCGAGCGCTTGACAGAGAACCCACCGTGCGAAGAAGAGCGCCGATTATGTCCGCGAAGCGCGATTATTACGAGGTTCTGGGCGTCCCAAAGGACGCGGACATCAAAACGATCAAGGCCTCCTATCGAAAGCTCGCGATGAAGTTTCACCCTGATCGAAACCCCGGGAACAAAGAAGCCGAAGAGTCTTTCAAAGAAGCCGCGGAAGCGTACGAAGTCCTCCAAGACGACAACAAACGCGCCATCTATGACCGCGCCGGCTTCGAAGGTTTGCGCTCGCGCGGCATGAACACCGGCTTCAACGGGGACATGAACGACATCTTCTCGCAGTTCTCCGACATCTTCGCGGAGTTCTTCGGCGGTGGAGGGCTCGGCGGATTTGGGGGATTCGGCGGGCGCGGCGGCCCGAGGCCCACGGTCGGGCCCGACCTGCGACATGATCTCGAGATCAGCATGGAAGACGCGATGCTCGGAACGACCGAGAAGATCGACGTCACCCGCAACATCCCGTGCAAAACCTGTCTCGGCAGCGGCGCAAAAGATGCCGAGATGAAGGCCTGCCAAGCATGCGGTGGACGCGGACAAGTCGTGCAAGGACGCGGCGGATTCATGATCGCCACGACCTGCCGCCAATGTCAGGGCCGGGGCCGCACGCCGAAAACGCCGTGCACCGACTGCGAAGGACGCGGCCAAGCCGAAGAGACCAAATCGCTCGAAGTGCGCATTCCGCCGGGCGTCGACAACGGCGTTCGACTTCGCCTCCAAGGTGAAGGTGGCGCCGGCGAGATGGGCGGACCTCCCGGCGATCTCTATGTGTTCTTGTCGGTGCTCCCGCACGATCTCTACGTGCGCGAGAACGCAAACCTCCACTGCGAGCTCGCGGTCTCCTTCGCGAGCGCGTGTTTCGGAACGACGTCGACGCTCCCCAAGATCGGCGGCGGCGAAGTCGAAGTGAAAGTTCCCGCGGGCATGCAGCCCGGCGACACCGTGCGCCTCCAAGGACAAGGCCTCCCGCGGCTCGGCTCGCGCGGAAACGGCGACATCATCGTGCACCTCACGGTCAATGTTCCGCAGAAGCTCAACGAGGCGCAGAAGACGGCGGTGGAAGGCCTGCGTAACATTTTGCCCGACGACTCCGCGCTCTCCAGCTCGAGCGCCGAAAAACGAGAGACAAAACGCCGCAAAAAGGCCGGCGGCGGCGGTTTCTTCGATCGCCTGCGCGGTGCTTTCGAAGGCGAATAAAGCCCGAACGCGCTCGCCCGCCTTGACTCGACCACGGTCGACAAAACACCGTGAGTGAGACCATGCCGACCGAGATTACGCATGCCTTCGAGATCGGGCCCTTAGCGCTGGGCCTGATGCTGGTGGGCTCGATCCTGCTCTTCGGGCTCGCGTTCGAACAGCTCTATACCTACTGGAATTTGGTCGAGACCGCGCGCGATCTCGGGAGCGAAGTCGGCAAGGCGATCTATCGCGGCGACCTGCAAGCGGCGCGCACCGCGTGCGAACGAAGCGAATCCCCGGTCGCCGACGTGTTCATCGCCGCGCTCAACAAGATGAATCATCCCGGCGAGTCCGTGCAGCGCGCAGCCGAACGCGAGCGGATGCGTTTCGGTCTGTGGATGAAGCGGCGTTTGTGGGCGATTGGAACCGTCGGTGCGATCGCGCCCTTCGTCGGTTTGTTCGGCACCGTTTTGGGCATCATTCGTTCGTTCAAAGACATCGCGCAGGCAGGTGCGGGCGGATTCTCGGTCGTCGCGGGTGGTGTTTCGGAAGCGTTGGTCGCGACGGCTGGCGGTATCGCGGTCGCGGTCGTGGCCGTTGTGTTTTACAACTATTTCCAATCACGGGCGAATCAGACGACGATCGAAGTGAAGCTGGTCGTCGACGAGTTCCTCGAGCAGCTCAACTCGCGTTCGAGCGGCACCCCTCCGCGCGCGCCGTTTGCTTCGGCGACGACGGCCGAATCGCGCGACACTCCGGTCAGCGGCGTGGTGGCGCCGAGCGAGAGCTAAAAATGCAGGGTGGTGGTGGCTCGCAAACATCGGCGCCGCAGCCGCAGAGCTCGCTCGAAGATCTCGACGTGGTCGAACAAGCGCCGTTCGTCGACATCAACGTCACGCCGCTCGTCGACATTATGCTTGTTTTGCTGGTGATCCTGATGGCTACCAGCACGGCGATCCTCGAAGCCGGACAAGGCGCGGGCAGCGGTTTCAAAGTGCAGCTTCCGACCGGCGCGAAGTCGGAAGAAGTGAGCATGGGCGGCAACGAGCTGGTGATCGCCGTGCTGCGCGAGGGCGAGATCGTCGTTCGTGGTGCGCAGGTGTCGCTCAGCGAGCTCAAAACCTTGCTGCAAGAAGAGGCCGGGAAGGGCAAAGATCGTCTCGTGCTCGTGCAGGCCGACGAAGATTCGTATCACAAGAATGTGGTCGCGGTGATGGAAGCTGCGCGGACCGCGGGCTTAGTGAACCTCGCGATCGCAACGAAGCCCGAGTAACCGTCCCGGGCCGTTAGCGGCGGAGCAAGTCCGCCTGCGGCCCTACGCTCGCGCAGCTCACTGCGCGCTTCGCTTGCGGGGCGTTTTGTCGTGCGAACATTTCTTCACATTCTGCGCAGAATCTGACGCAGAAACCGCGCGCACGATCGCTGGCTTTCATGGACAAACGCGGGTGCGCGCGCCTATGAGCTTTTGAATATGAAGACGATCAAGCTCGCGATCGCTGGCGTCGGAAACTGCGCCAGCTCGCTCGTTCAAGGCCTCGAATACTACAAGCTGCAGGAGAACGCCGAGAGCGCAGGTCTCATGCACACCGAGATCGGAGGTTATCGCCTTCAAGACGTGAAAGTCGTGGCGGCGTTCGATGTCGATCAGCGCAAGGTCGGCGTGCCCCTCGAAGAAGCGATCTTCGCCAAGCCGAACAACACGACGGTGTTTCAGCGCGAGCTTCCGAAGAGCGGCGTCAAAGTGCAGATGGCTCCGGTGCTCGATGGCATCGCCGAACACATGGCGAATTATCCGGAGAACCAAGCGTTCCGCGTGTCGAACGAGCAGCCGGTCGACATCACGCGTGTCCTCAAGGACACCGGCGCCGAAGTGCTCGTCTGTTACCTGCCCGTTGGATCAGAACAAGCGATCCGTCATTACGCGCAAGCGTGCCTCGACGCCGGCGTCGGCATGGTGAACTGCGTTCCGGTGTTCATCGCTTCCAACCCGGAGTGGGCGCAGCGTTTCAAGGAGAAGAAGATCCCGATCGTCGGCGATGACATCAAGAGCCAGGTCGGTGCGACGATCATTCACCGCACGCTCGCGCGCCTGATGGGCGATCGCGGTACGCAGCTCGACCGCACGTATCAGCTCAACACGGGCGGCAATACCGACTTCCTCAACATGCTCAACCATGAGCGTTTGAAGACAAAACGAATTTCCAAGACCGAATCGGTCCAGTCCCAACTCGAGACGCGGCTCGATGCGGAGAACATCCACATCGGACCGAGCGATTTTGTGGCATGGCAAAAGGACAATAAAGTCTGCTTCTTAAGGATGGAGTGGCGCGGTTTCGGCGACGTGCCGATGAATCTCGAAATGCGACTTTCCGTAGAAGACAGTCCGAACAGCGCGGGAGTTGCAATCGACGCCATTCGGTTGGCTAAATTGGCCCTGGAGCGCGGAGTCGGCGGACCGCTTCTCGAGGCTTCGGCCTATCTGATGAAGCATCCGCCGGAACAGATGCGTGACACCGATGCACGCGCAGCACTTGAGCGTTTTATTGCCGGGAAGTAAGGCACTCTTCCGGATTCAAGTCGGGCTCAGACCGGCCGAACTTTCTTGTAGGCCATGATTGCCGCGCTTGTATCTGAAGAAGACCTCGAACCAGGACCGGTCGCCGTCGTAGACGATGACCCGGCCGCGCGAGCGATCATTCGCCGCTTCTTGGAACAGGAAGGATATCAGGTCGTCGAACACACGAGTGGCCGGGGTGCCCTCAATGCGCTCGACGGCTCGATGGTCCTCTGCCTGGACCTTGGGCTCGGCGACATGTTCGGACTCGATGTCTTGCGACATGTGCAAGCGATCGATCCGTCGCTTCCCGTCGTCGTCGTCACCGGCGAAGACAACGTGGAGACGGCGGTGTCGGCGATGCGCGGTGGCGCGTACGACTATCTCGTCAAGCCGATCGATCGCACGAAGCTGAAACACGCTGTTCGCCGCGCCTTCGAACGAAGACAGCTGTCGACGTCCGTCGCTTCCTTGCGAAGCGAGCTCGGCTCGGCGCGGTTCTCGTCGTCGGTCGTCGGTCGCAGCGAAACGATGAAAGATCTCGCGCGCCAAGTGGAGCGCGTGATCGACAGCGATGTCGCGGTCGCCATCTACGGCGAGAGCGGCACGGGCAAAGAGCTGATCGCGCGCGCCATCCACAAAAATGGACGGCGCACCGACGGACCTTTCGTTGCCGTGAACTGCGCGGCGATCCCGGAGTCGCTGCACGAGTCAGAGCTGTTCGGACACGAACGTGGAGCGTTCACCGGAGCGGTGTCGATCCACAAAGGTCGATTCGAACAAGCTTTGGGCGGAACGTTGTTCCTCGACGAAGTCGCGGAGATGAGCGCTTCCACGCAAGCGAGCTTGTTGCGTACCTTGCAGGAGCGGACGATCCGTCGCGTCGGTGGCTCGGATGAGATCCCCGTCGACGTACGCATCGTCTGCGCGACGAACCGCGATCTCGCGGACGAAGTGAAGGCGGGACGTTTCCGCGAGGACCTGTACTTTAGGCTCGTCGTCTTCCCGATCACTTTGCCGCCGCTTCGCGAGCGCGCAGAAGACATCTCGCTGCTGGCCGCACATTTCTTGAAGAAACACTCGCGCGATGTCGGTCGCGAGGTTTCGCGTGTTTCACCGGACGCGCTCGAAGCGTTGTCGCGTTATCGGTGGCCGGGAAACGTTCGAGAGCTGGAGAACGTGGTGCATCGCGCGATGTTGTCGGCGGACAACGAAGAGCTGAAGCTCTCCGATCTGCCGCCGCACGTGCGGTCGTCGATCCTCTCGTTGGTGCCTGCGGGAATCGAGCTCCCCGTGAGCGGAGCGAGCCCGGACGAAGTGGTTCCGCTCAAGGAGCTGGAGCGCCGGGCGATCTCGCGTGCTCTGCGCGTTGCCTTGGGCAACATCACCAAAGCCGCGAAGATGCTCGGCATGGGCCGCGCGACGCTCTATCGCAAGATCAGCGAGAGCGGCGGAATCACCGCCTTTAGAGACGAATAATCCCCTGGCGCTTCAAGAAGCGCATGATGTCCATCGCTTCGACGTCGCGCATCGGGCTCACCTGAATGATCGCGTGGACGCTGCGGCGCCCGTCGATCCTCCCTAAAATATAGCGCTGTTTCGGCGTGAGCATCTTTTGCTCGGTGTCGTCGAGCTCGCGGAGCACGGCGGGGGTTGTGTCGCGCGCGACCACCTCGGAGAGATGTTCGCGGAACTTTCCTTCGATCTGTTCGGATAGATGCGTCAGCTCTGCGTTCCCCGGATCGCTGTTCACGCTCGCTTGCGCGTGTTTGAAGGCGCGCGTGAAGTCGTTCGCCGCCATGGCGTCGATCGCGAGATCGGCGTGGGTCAGCACGCCTGGCGGAAGGGTGACGTCCGAACGCGAGGGCAACAACACCGGTTCGCGCGGCTCGATGATCCCCAAGCGATGCAGCTCGTAGAGGCGCGCGGCACATTGATAGTCGGTGGCGTGGAGCTCGAGCGCGATCGATTCGATCGTCAGGCCGTGACGTGCGAGCGCGATGATCCGTCCGTCGAGCGTGTCCATGCCGAGGCCAGGTGGAACGCGCAATTCTGCGACGGCGAGCTGTGCTCGTTGTGAAGGGAACACGTGTTTGAACTGTTCCCAGAGCGCGTTTCTGCGCAGGCCTTCGCGATGGAGATCGACGAGGCCGACGCTGACTTCGACTTCGGGGCGCGCTTCGTTGTTGGATTGATCGACGAACTGAAAGCGGCCCGCACTCCAGCGAAACGCGTCGAGCAACGATTCGCTGATCTTCACGCTGAGCGCTTGAACGATCTTTTCTTCCGGGACGATGCCGATCATCACCAGGATGCGGCCGAGGAACACCTTCGTCTCGCGCTGGGTTTCGAACGCGCGCTCCAGCTGATCTTCGGTGAGCAGGCCGAAGTGGATCAAAAACTGGCCGAAATATTCGCGCGGATCATTGGAGGAGGCGCGCGCCAACGCACCGCGCTCCAACACGAACTCTTTCTTCGTGCTGCCTCGTTCTACGGTCAAAACGCCGGTCGACTCGCGGTTGGCGAACCAAATCGCCAAGTCCGCGAGCGGCATGACCGAGAGATCGCCCTGGATCTGCCCCATCGCCCCTGACTTCCGCGTTATTCAGTGACGCGATCCTTGTCTTCGCGCAACTCCCTGTCCAAGAATGTCCGCGTGGCCGAGCCGTTGAAGGTGATCGTCTATGTAAAGCCGAGTTGCACCTTGTGCGGCCCGGTGATCGAAACGATCGAACGTGTGCGCCGCGAGGTGGACCTGAGTCTGGAGAAGGTCGACATCAGCGGAGATCAGGCGCTGATGTCGAAGTATGGGCACGAGATTCCAGTCGTGCTCATCAACGGACGAAAAGCGTTCAAGGGGCGAGTGCCGGAAGCGCAGCTGCGCAAACGCCTTTTGCGTGCGCGAGAGACCGAGGCGAACGAGGTCGAGGGCTTGCGCGTCGAATCGCTCGAAGCGCTCGACGAGCCTCCGTTCGTGCCGCCGCGTCCCGTCGCTGCGTTTTTGGTGCTGCTGGCGATCGCCGCGTTTGGTTTCTTCGTGGCGACCGGTTTCCAGGAAGCCGGACATGGGCGCGAAAAACTGACGGGTGCGCTTTTGAAGGTCGCGCCGCGCAACGACGTGCCGGTGAGCTTCAACTTCGAAGAGATCACAGGACGAAAGGTCAGTCTCGATTCGTTGCGCGGGAAGGTTGTGCTCGTCAACTTTTGGGCGACGTGGTGTCCGCCGTGTATCGAAGAGATGCCGTCGATGTTGCGGCTTGCCGAGCGCATGAAGGCCGAGCCGAACTTTGTGATGCTCGCGATCAGCGCGGATGATTCCTGGAAGCCGGTCCGCGAATATTTCACCGACAAAGGGAAGCCGCCGTTCGAAGTGTTGCTCGATCCGAGCGGCGCCGTGGCGAAACAATACGGGACGACGATGTTCCCCGAGACCTACGTGATCGTCGATGGAAAGATCACCGCGTTCATCGAAGGCCCGCGCGACTGGGACCAGTGGTACGCGGACGAATACCTGCGCTCGTTGTTATAACTCTTAGAGCTCTTCGGCGCGCTGCGGAGCGAGCCACAGGTTCAGCTTCTCGATCAGCTTCACCCGTTCTTCTTCCTTCGCGAGCAACAACGTGCCTTGATCGCCGCGGGTGATGACGCCGAGCTCGAGCAAGAGGTGCACTGCGTTTTGCACCGTCAGCTGCGAAGCACCTTCGGCGCGTTGGATCTTTCCTTCGAGCATCATCTTGCGCGCACCCAGCAAGACGCGTTGCACCAGCTTTTTTTCTTGCACTGGCCCCGCGGACAGCTCCTTCGGGACCAGCTCCGCGACGGCGCGATACGCTTCGAAGAAGACGGCGATCATCCCGGCGAGCTCGAGGATTTCCGTGCGCCCCGCGACGGTGACGCTGAAACCGGCGTCGCTTGTCTCCAACCACCGGCGCGCGATCAGCGTTTGGACGGCGGCGCGGAAGTTCGCTTCGAAGTCGTCGACGCGGAAAGAGATCTCCAGCTTCAGGACACGCGAGATCTCACGCGCACGGGTGATCGCGGATTCTTCAGAGGTCGATCCTGTACCAACGGACACCAGAGAAAGAATGGCCGTCGCGACGATCGAATGCGGGACGAAGAAGCTGAGGATGTTGTTTTTGTAGTAGTCGAGCGCCAGGCGGCCTTCGTCGTCGACGCGGTAGATCGAATCGCCGTCGGGTGAGCTGCGCACGTCGACGAGCTTGTCGCCGGCGAGACGGGAGATCGCTTCGCGTAAGGCGGGGCGGAGCGAGGAGCCTTCGAGCGAGCGCGATTTGCGGGCGCCGAGCGCGTCGAGGAAAGAGAGCCAGCGTTCGGCGCGTTCGAAGAGATCGCTCTCCGCCATTCCTCTTCGCGTGCGTGCCAACAAGAGGAGAGCGGCGATGCTGGTCGGTGTGACGCGAGTGACGCGATTGATTCCGTAGACGATGCGGTGTCCGAGTTGCGTGACCAGCGTCTTCGAGCTTCCTTCGTCTTCGTTTGGAATGTCGAAGCCTCGCGAGGCGGCGAAGACGCGCAAAGAGATCGGATCGTCGAAGTCGACATAGACGCGGCCGTAACGCGAGATCAGCACCTTGGTGGATGACAACAACGCGCGCGCATCTTCTTTTTTCTTCGCGCCGCCGCCGAGCTCGTGCGCGTAGGACTTCGCTTCGATGATCTTTTCGTAGGAGATCGAGACCGGGATGAACGAAACGTCGGCCAGTGTTCCTTCGATCACCGGATCGACACACATCGACAACATGCCCATCTTCGGCGGGAGCAATTTGCCGGTGCGGCTGCGTCCGCCTTCGATGAAGAACTCGACCGCGTGCCCTTCCTTCAACAAGCGGCGTACGTACGCCGCGAAGACCGTGGTGTAGAGCTTGTCGCCTTTGAAGCTGCGCCGAAGAAAGAACGCGCCGCCGCGGCGAAAGATCGTTCCTACGGGCGGAAAATTGAGATTTTCACCAGCCGCGACGTGCGGCGGCATCATCCCGTCTTTGAAGAAGACCTGCGAGAGCACCAGGTAATCGATGTGGCTCTTGTGGCTCGGCACCAACACCACGGGGCCGCGCCGCGCTGCGCTCCGAACCTTAGCGAGGCCCGCATCGTCGACCAGGATGCCGTCGTAGATGCGGTTCCATACGAAGTCGATCAAGACATCGAGGACGCGCAGCCAGCCGTAACGCATGTCGGCGGCGGTCTTCTTCAAGATGTCGTCCGCTTTTTTCTCGAGGCCCGCGGGTCCTTCACCGTGTTCGGCGCGTGAAACGATAAAACGGCGCACGCTCGGATCGTGCAGCACCGCTTGTCGCGTGCGTGCGGCGCTGCGGTGGATCGGGCCGGTTCGCAGCGCTTCCTCGCGCGAAAGATGGTGGAGGATCGACCAGCGGATCTTCTTGGCGATGATCGAATCCGGTGCCTTTTTCTCGCGCTCGAGCACCGACAACAGATTGACCGGCGCGCCGACGTGAAATCGCGAATCCTCGTACTGCCAGAAAAAGCCGAGCAGCTCGCGCAGCCGTCCGGGTGCTTCACGATCGCCGAAGATGGTGTCGATGATCGTGCGGCGCAGACCGACGGCACGTTTCGTCCACTGCAAGGTCTCCGGGAGCAACAAGATCGGCTTCGAAGATTTTCGCTGCGCGGCGAGCAAGGCTTCGACGTGACGTTCGGAGTAACTCTCGCTGCGGCTGATCAGCGTGATCGGCCGCCGCAAGAACAACAGCGCCGATCTTCCGGCGGCGACGCTCTCCCCCAAAGCGTGCGCGGTCGGCGGCAACACGGATGCGCGGTGATCGTGCATCCACGGCGGCTCGGGGAGACCGAGCTTTCTCAGCGCGAACAAAATGTACAGCGGATCGATCACCCGTTTGCTGCGGAGGACATGCACCACCGTTCCCTGCGCGTGGGCGTCCCTCAGGCGTTGTGCGGCTTCCGGATCGATCGTCACGTCCGCGAAGAACGGGGCCAAAGCTCGACCGAGCAGCCCGGGCTCGGGCTCCGCAGGCACGGCGAGCGCGTCGGTCACTGAGGTACGATATGGCCCACGTCCAAAGCGCCCGCAACCCTCGACTCGGAACGGCTCAAGGGAGCAAGCGAAGCTCGCAGCGAGGCAAAGCCGAGCGAAGGAGCCGCAGGCGGACTTGCTCCGACGATAACGGCTCAAGGACGGGTAGCGGGACGCACCAACGCATGCTAGCGTTCCGACCCGACGTTCGTTCGCGACCATGCGGGGTTGGTGCCCACACTGCGGAGAGCTCAACGAGTACACGAGAGCCCCGACAACCGCGATTGTGTACTGCCAGCATTGCCGCAAACCGTTTGGCGCGGCCGCGCTCTCCGGTTCTCCGCCTCTAGCGACCACACCTCAGCCGCAGTTGAAACGATCGACGTCTTCGCCGGGACTGTCCGTGGGGACACCTCCCTCCGGTGTGCCGCGCGCCATCAATCCCTCTGCACGCGAACGCGACGAGGCTGCCACGCCTCCGCTCGATAGCCGAGCTGCGGCGAAATCGCAGCGCTCGATCGCGGCGCACGTCATCGTCCCGAAGTCGCGCGACGGCGGAAAAGGCACGGCGAAGGTCGTCTACAAGAGCCCGGACGGTCTCGAGACCGAGTTCGTGCTCGACGAGATGAACGCCATCGGCCGTCACCCGAAGAACAACATTCGGTTGAATGATCGGGAGATCAGTAAGGAACACGCGGTCATCGAGCGCCACAACGGCATCTTCGTGCTGAAGGACCTGCGCTCCAGCAACGGCAGTTACGTCAACAACCGGCGCGTCAGCGAACAGCCCCTAAAAGATGGAGACGAGATCCAGCTCGGATCGATGAAGTTGTTCTTCTCCATCGAACGCGATGGAGACAGCCGCACCTCGATCCGCGATTTGGTCACTATCCTCCCGCAGGATCCGGTCGGGACCACGCACATTCACGCGAAGCTGGAAGACAAACCGGCCGACCTGGACTTTAGGCCAGCAGCCGAAGTCAGCGATGTGGAGTCTCTGAAGCGCGACTACGAGAAGCTGCGTTTGACGCACGAGCTGTCGCGGGTCGGACTGACGCTCGATCTTTCGGTGTTGTTGTCCAAGACGCTCGACGTCGTCTTCTCGATCTTACCGGCGGACAACGGCGTGATCATGCTCGTCGATGGTGAGACGAACATGCTCTCGCCGCACACGGTGAAGCAGCGCGCCACCGGTAACAAGCCGCAGGAGATCTTGCTCTCCTCGACGATCCTCAATCAGGTTTTGCACGAGCGCACTTCGGTTTTGTCCTCGGACGCGTTCCTCGATCCTCGCTTTTCCGGATCGCAGTCGATCATCTCGCAAGGTATTCGTGCCGCGATGTGTGTGCCGCTCGTGGCGCAGAACAAGGTCGTCGGCGTCATGCACCTCGATTCGCGCGAACGCGTCGGTGCGTTTACCGAAAAAGATCTCCAGCTCCTAAAAGCGATCGCCATCCAAACCGCGATCGCCATCGAGAACGCGCGTTTGGTGCGCCAGATCGAAGAGGAAGCGAAGACGCGTGGCCAGCTCTCTCGATTTTTGCCGCCGCACGTCGTGGAAGCGATGGTCGCCGGCAAAGGTGAGCCGATCCAAAAAGGCGGGCGCGAACGTGCGGACGCGACGGTTTTGTTCTCCGACATCCGCGGGTTCACCAAACTGTCCGAAGGGGCAGGTGGCCCCCAAGAGGTCGTCGAGCTGCTGAACGACTACTTCGAACGTTTGGTGGAGATTGTTTTCCGCCGCCACGGGGTTCTCGACAAATTCATCGGCGACGCGCTGATGGCAACTTGGGGTACGATCGACGCCGATGAAGACGCGACGTACAACGCGGTCGCTGCGGCGATCGACTTCCGCGATGCGATCCGCGACTTCAACTTGGAGCGCGCCGAAGAAGGCAAACCGCCGATCGGCATGGGTGTCGGCGTGAACACGGGACGTTTGGTCGCCGGCTACATGGGCGCGAAGCGACGTCTCGAGTACACCGTCATCGGTGACACGGTGAACACAGCGTCGCGCATTTGTAGTCTCGCGACGGCGGGACAGGTTCTCATTTCGGATGCGACGTACCAGCGTGTTCAAGATCGCATCGAGGGACGTTTCCTCGGCACGCGCCAAGTGAAGGGCAAAGAGGTCGAGGTGAAGATTTATGAAGTGCTCAGTGTAGTGGATGGCGGCTGAGGTGAGCGGACTTCGCAAACAAGTCGTTCAGCGGTGCCCGAACTGCAGCGCAAAATATGACGTCGGGATCTATGTCTCGGGTCAAAAAGTTCGATGTCGCCGCTGCGGGATCAAGTTCGGTGTCGTTCGCAACGATACGCAGATCGGTCCCTCTTCGCAGATGGCCAACGCCAATGCCGGAGCTGCCGGTGTCGCGGCGAATCCGATCGATGCCGCGAGATCGAAGGACTCCCCGAACGCCGCACCGCCGCCTCCACCTCGTGCGGCACCGCAGCCGCGCACCCAACGTGTCTCCGACGTCGAGCTTCCGCTCGGCTCGGTGCTCTCGGGTTACGAGATCGGAACTGTGCTCGGAAAAGGCGCGATGGGCACGGTCTATCGCGCGAAGCAGCTCTCGCTCGATCGTCCGGTCGCGGTGAAAGTGATGAGCGCCGATCTGGTCTCGCAGCCGGAGTTCATCTTGCGTTTTCGGCGTGAAGCGGCGGCGCTCGCATCGCTCACGCACAGCAACGTCGTGGCGATCATCGATCAAGCGAACGTCGATGCGTATTGGTTCTTCGTGATGGAGTACGTCGACGGTCCGACGATGCGGCGTCTCTTGACGCAACGTTCGATGCGGATGGCGCAGAGCATGGATCTGGCGATCCAAATTGGGCGCGGCTTGGATTACGCGCACGGCAAAGGTGTCGTGCATCGGGATCTCAAACCGGAAAACGTCCTGCTCGCAGACGACGGCGCGAACGGACACGTCGCGAAGATTTGCGACTTCGGTCTCGCCGATATTTTGTATTCGGATCGCTCGTACGTGAATCTCACGGGCAGCCGCATCTCCATGGGCACGGTGAATTACATGGCGCCGGAACAACGGCAGGATGCGGGTCGCGTCGATGCGCGCGCAGACGTGTATTCGTACGGCGTGGTTCTTTACGAGATGTTCACCGGCGAGCTCCCGCTGGGACGTTTTTTGGAGCCTTCCAAGAAGAATCGCTCGCTCGATCGCCGTCTCGATGCGGTCATCATGCGCGCGCTCGAGCCCGATGCGCGCAGGCGATACCCGCGCGTGCGTGAAATCGTCGAAGTTCTCGAACAAGTGCGAAAGACGGCTGCTTGAGTCTGCTTGAGTCTTTGAAACACCCGTTCTAGACAACGGCCCGCGTGCAGAATCTTCGCGAACAGCTCCTCAAGGCCGGCCTGATCACCACCGAGCAAAAGACCAAAGCAGAGTCGCAGCTCGACAAAAGAAATCAACGTCGCCCGCAGCAACAAGCGCCGCGACGTGACGGTCCTAAGGATGGCGCGAAAGATGTCGCCGGCGCGCCGAACGGTGCGAACGGGCCGAACGGAACCAATGCGCCGAACGGTGCGAACGGACAGCCGCAGCAACAGAAGCCGTCGAAGAAGCAGCTCGCGAAACAACCGTTGAATCGGATGCTCGATCTCTCCGATCCGAAGACGCTGAAGATCTTGCAGGCGATCGAATCGCACCGCGTGCGTTCGGTGACCAAAGGCGACATTCCGTTTCACTTCACACTGCGTGACGGTCACGTGCGGAAGATCTTCGTGAATCAGATGACGTCCGAAGGGCTCGAAGAAGGCCGCCTGGCCATCGTCGAAGACGGCGAAGCCACGCGTCATGTCCTCGTCGACGCGAAAGCCGTTCCCGCGATCAAAGAGATCGACGTCGAAGCCGTGCGGTTTGCTAATTCGTAGTGCCTTGACCGCCGCAGATTGACCGCACATCGCGAAGTATTTTTCGTGCTGGGTAGCCGCACGAGGAGGGGAGCGTAGCGGCGACTACGCGACCGACGAGAGCGGCAGCGGTGCGGCCAGCGAGCGCGAAAAGGACGAGCGAGGTGCGGTCAATATGCGGTGGTCATGGCACTAGTGCGTTATCTCGTCACAGGCGCGACCGGATTTCTCGGGCGTGAGCTGTGCGCGCGGCTTCTTCTGAGCGGCGCTGAGCTTCTGGTCACGACCCGCCGAAAAAACGACGAATCACTCGAAGGCGCGCGCGCCCGCATCGGCGAGATGTTGGTGCGCTGCGATCCCAGAGTCTCACTCGATCACTTTTCGGTGGTCTTCGCCGATGTCACTGCGCCGGACCTAGGACGCGACGGAGAAACACAGCGTTGGATCGAGCGCGGGGGCGAAGTGCAGTTGATCCATGGTGCGGCCGAGGTGCGTTTCGATCTGCCCTATCCGGTGATGCAGAAGCAGAACGTCGAGGGCACGAAGAACGTGCTCGAGCTCGCGTCCTCACTTCATGCGCGCGGACTTTTGCGGCGCTTCGATCATGTCTCGACGACGTACGTCGCAGGCGATCGCACCGATGTCGCGTTGGAGACGGACGCGGACGCCGGCCAACGGCCGCGCAACGATTACGAGAAGACGAAGCTCGAAGCGGAGATGGCGGTGTACCGCGCGAGGGATACTGGTCTTCCGATCACTGTGCACCGGCCGTCGATCATCGTCGGCGATTCGCGGACCGGGCAGGCCTCGAGCTTCAAAGTGCTTTATTGGCCGATGAAAGTGTACGCGCGGGGCCGTTGGCGCACCCTGTTCGGAAGGCCAGATTGTGCGATCGACGTGGTCCCGGTCGACTTCGTGGCCGACGCGATGATCGCGCTGCTTCCCCGAGACGACGCGACGAACAAAACGTTCCATCTCGCGGCGGGCCCCGAGCGGCAGTCGACGATCGCGGAGATCGTCGCGCTCGCGGAAGCGGAGTTTCAGCGCGGGCGCATCCGCTACATCGATCCCGACTTCTACATGCGTTGGTTGCGACCGCTCGTGAAACCGATCTTGAAAATGATCCGCCCCGACGTCGCCGAACGGGGCGGTGTTTATCTCCCGTATTTCCGCTCGAATCCGACGTTCTCGGTGACCCAAGCGTCGGCAATCCTCACGCCGCTCGGGATCGAGCCCCCGCGCGTGAAAGATTACTTCGGCGCGATCCTCCGCTACGCAAGAAAGAGCGATTTCGGAAAGCTCAGCCCAGCTCCAAGGAAACTGCTGCCGCGTGGATAACCGCAGCGATGCGGATCGCGTCGAGGATCTGATCCTCGCTGAGCCCACCTTCGAGCGACACTTTTTCGTGCGCTTTGATGCACGCTTCGCAGTTGTTGATCGAGCTGACCGCGAGTGAATAAAGCTCGAAGTCGAGCTTATTCGTCGCCGGCTTCGCGATACGCGTCATGCGCAAGCGGGCCGGCTTCGTGGAGTAGCTCTCTTTTTCGATCACGTGCCGAAAGCGATAGAACACGTTGTTCATCGCCATCAGCGCCGCGGCGGCTTTCGCGTCATCGATGACCGCCTCGTTCGCCGATTCGCGGGCATCCGCGAGGATCGCGTCGCGCAATTTTTCGTTGCGCGCCGCGATCGCCGAAGCGACCGCAACACCCCAACGCTGCTCCACGGAGAGCGTGCTCTCGGCGAGCACGTTCTTCAGATTGACGCGGATGTCCTTCGCCGCTTCCGGGATGAGGTCTTGGATCGCTTCGATGTTCTTCATAACTCAGGCCACCTTCAGGGTCTCTTCGCCCTTCTTCCAGTTGCAGGGACACAGCTCGTCGGTCTGCAACGCATCGAGCACCCGCAGAACTTCGTCGACGTTACGGCCGACCGAGAGATCATTCACGTTCACGTGGCGAATGATGCCCTCGGGATCGACGATGAACGTCGCGCGTAGCGGAACGCCGTCTTGTTTGTGCAAGACGCCGAGCTGTGTAGAGAGCTCGCGCTTCGTATCCGCGAGCATCGGGAACGGCAGATCCTTCAGATCCGCGTGATCCCTGCGCCACGCGAGATGGACAAAGTGTGTATCGGTGCTCGCCCCGAGGACCTGCGTGTCCCGGTCGAGGAAATCGCGGTTCTTCTTTCCGAAGCCGGCGATCTCCGTGGGGCAGACGAAGGTGAAGTCCATGGGCCAAAGGAAGACGACCTTCCATTTGCCTTCGTAGTTCTTGTCGGTGAGCTCGGTGAACTCTTTGCCTTTCTCGAGGCTCACGACCGCTTGGAGGTTGAAAGAGGGGAATTTGTCTCCGACTGTCAGCATGCGGAGGTTATGCGCTCTCGGACGGGGAGCGTCTAAGACATGGATCCTTTGGCGGTGATAGGCCGCGCCTATCGGGATCGGGCCCTATTTTTCGGCCATCTCGTCGTACAGGTAACTGAGGATCACTTCGTCGAGCGAGCGCTCCACCACCAAGATCGAGGGCCGCTTCGTATCCTCTGCCTGCGCATGTCTTTCGGAGGGCCCCGTCTTTTTCGCCACGGGCGCGGCCGGAGCAGCAGGCGCACTGGTCTTTGGATCAGGTGCCGCCGGACGTGTCGTTCTGCGCGCACCCGCCGCACCCCGTGCAGGCTCCGGAATCACCTTCGCCTGGGCCTTCTCCAGATTCAGATCTACAGGCGTCGGCGCACCCTCGAACGGGCGATCGCCCGGCACCTTCCGCACGCTGGAGTAACGCCCCTCGGGCTTCTGCGCGGGCTGGCGGTAGACCGGTGGCCTGGCCAAAGGTACAGGTTGGCGATCGGGATTCGAGCCCGCCTTGACACCCGGATTCGAGCCCACCTTCACGCCGGGATTCGAGCCCACCTTCACGCCGGGATTCGAGCCCACCTTTATGCCGGGATTCGATCCTGGCTTCACCCCCGGCGAAGACGTGCTCTTCGCCTGCAGGCGGCGCGCGATCTCTTCGTCGATCTCGCGACGCAACGATGCGGGCAGGCCGTAGTCGATCAAGGTGTCCGGCTGTTTGCCTCGCGCGGGAGGCGAGGGCGAGATCGTCGGTGGCTGCGAGACCGTCGCGGGTTCGACGCGCACCTCGTGCCGAGAATTCGAAGGACGCCGGCGCCCGATCTTCGTGGGCAGCTCGTTGATCTCGATATCGTCCTGGCTCGGCCCGCCGACGTTGCTGACGGAGATCCGCTTCGTCGCGCCGCTATCTTGGTTCTTCGCCAGCTCGCGCGCGCGTTGAATGTGCGAGAGCGCTTTGGGCGATGACTCCTCGAGCGTCTCCCTGGACGAGGGATCAGGTGTCTCCGCGGGCGTCCACGGCATCTGTTGATGCACGTGTTGTTCGATCATGCCGAGCATCGCCGAGTCACTGTCCGATCGATCAGGTGCGGCTTTGAGGTCGTCGAGATCCTCGATCAGAAACTGCGACGGCGTCGGCGAGCGCGGGATGCTGACATCGCTCTGGCGCGGATCCTGCGGGAAGAGAACGTTCGTCGACAGCTCGAGCACCGCGTCCGGCGCGAGCAGAGATTCGGGCGTGATCGGATTTTGCTCCGCGGCGAGGATCGCGGCGTCGAGCGCCTCGAAGCTCATCGCCGGGGTGCTCGGTTGCCGCGGCGCCGGTTGTCGCGTTTCGGCGACCTGCGCCGGTGCCTCCGCTGCTCTCGCGGCCGCTTGGAGGAACGTTTCGATCTTCGCGTCGTATTCGCCGTGCACCAGCGCCTTGAGCAGGCGCTTGTGCTGATCTTGCATCAGCGCTTTGATCTTCTCGGAGCGGACCTTCTCTTCGAGATTCTCGAAGAGGACCTCGGTGTAGCTCGAGCGTTCGATGGCGACGATCTGGCCTCCAAGAAAAACTTGGGTGACGAGGTCGGGATCGTTGAGGCCATTGTCCTCCGTTTGGACGTGGAAGACCTTCTCCCGGTAGCGGATGTTGTGATTGTAACCAGGCAGCATCCTTCAGGACCGCGCGACAAAGGCGGCCCAGCGTAACTTGAGTGATTTGTAGTTGCCAGGGGGCCTACCCGATGCAAGTGTCCGGTCCTTCGTTCGGGGACGTTAATGAGCTCGAGTAACCGGTCAAATCGCCGACGTTTTCCTGGGGCGCCTCAAACGGAGGAGGACGTTACGGCTGAGCTTCCGCCAGAGCCCCTTCCACCCGAACCCGAGGATGTCAAAGAGACACGCCCCGCGGTCGACGCACCGATCGTCATGGTTCCCGTGGGAACGATCGACGAAGCGCTGCTCGAACGTGCGGCGAAATCGCTGCAGGAAACTTTTCAACGGCCGGCGACGGTTCACCGCGCGCTGCCCGTTCCCAAGTACGCCTTCAATCCGACGCGCGCGCAGTATCACTCCGCGGCGATCTTGAAGCGCGTCGAAACACTTCGCGTTGCGGAGTGGGACGCAGCGATCGGAATCGTCGATGTCGATCTCTTTGTTCCCGAAGTGCCATTCATCTTCGGTGAAGCGGATCGAAGCACGCGCTCCGCGATCATCAGTCTGACGCGGCTCCGTCCCGAAACGGGAACCGCAGAGTCGAAGCGCGAGCTTGGATTCAAGCGGCTCATGTCAGAGTGCATCCATCAGATCGGCATGATCCGCGGTTTGGCTCATTGTCCCAACAATCGGTGCGTCATGTTCTTCTCTGCAACGGTGCAAGACACCGACAAGAAGGGCATGGCGTTTTGCGCGAACTGTCGCAAACGATTGATGAGCGACTACTGACAGACTAGCGTGCGTTCCTCCTGATGGCGCCTCCCGAAAAGCGAAACGTTCTGGGCAAAGGACTGTCGGCGCTGATTCCGCAGCGACCGCGTGACAGTGCTGCGACGACGACGACCGTTCTGACCGAGCAGCAGGCGGAGAGCACGAAAAAAGGCGTGCTCTCGGTCTCGATCGAAGACGTTCATCCGAACCGCTTTCAGCCGCGCAAAACCTTCGATGATGCTGCGCTGCAAGAGCTCGCCGACTCGATCAAAGAGCACGGTCTCATGCAGCCGATCCTCGTGCGCAAGCGAGGCAACGCGTTCGAGATCATCGCGGGCGAACGCCGTTGGCGTGCATGTCAGCGCGCGGGACTGAAGACGATCGACGTCATCGTCAAAGATCTCCTCGATAACCAAGTTTTCGAGTGGGCGCTGATCGAGAACATTCAGCGCGAAGATCTCAACCCGATCGAAGAAGCCGAAGCGTACAAACGTTTGCTCGAGAGCTCGAGCATGACGCAAGAACAGCTTGCTGTCCGTTTGGCCAAAGATCGTTCGACGATCGCCAATGCGCTTCGTCTTTTGAAGTTGCCGGATGAAGTTCGCCGCCAAGTGATCGCCGGTGCGCTCTCGATGGGACACGCGCGCGCGTTGCTCGCGCTCGACGATCCCGACGGCATGGTGCGCATGGCGCGCGACGCAGTGAAAAAAGGTCTCTCGGTGCGCGAGGTGGAACGCGCCGTTCGCTCCACGCGCAAACCGAACGAAGACGCGAGCGCGGCGAGCTCCGAGCCTGATGTCTACGCAGACATTCCCGGTGGGGCACCCGCTGTGCGCCGCGTGACCGAAGAGCTGACGCGCATTTTAGCCACGCGCGTCCGTGTCGTGCCGCAGGGCCGCAAGGGAAAGATCGAGATCGACTATTCCTCTTCGGGCGAGCTCGACCGTTTGATCACGCTGCTGAAAGACTGATAGAACCCGGCGCATGGCGCTCGGAAAACGCGACGACTCGGTCCCCAACGCATCGCGCATCAATCCTGCGGACGCGCATACCATTCTCGGTCGGGAAGCGCGCTTCTCCGGCAAGCTGACCTTCGAAGGCGCGGTGCGCATCGACGGCTACTTCGAGGGCGAGATCTTCACCGACGATCTCCTCTTGATCGGCCCGGGCGCGGACGTCCACGCGTCGATCAACGTCGGAAGTATCATCATCAACGGCTCCGTCGAAGGGGACATCACCGCGAAGATCTCGGTGGAGATCAAAGCGCCTGGCCGCTTGCGGGGAAACGTCAACACGCCGGCACTGATCATCGAAAAGGGCGTCGTCTTCGACGGTTCGTGCCGCATGTCTGAAGACAACGTGAAGCCGATTCGTTCGATGCCGGCGACGCCCGCGACTTAACTATTCCCACATCCGCCGAATATTCTTCTGATGTTCCGGCGAGCTTCGAGCGAACCTGTTTCGATCAAGAACAGCGACGCGGCGATCGACACGATCGCGTCCATCTTACGTGCACTTGGACGTGACTCATTCGCGATCGGCGAGCTGACGGTCGCCGAGATCGAGAAACGATTCGAGGAAGCGGCGTCGAAGTTCGCCTTCGGCAACCAAGATTTCGGTGGCGTGCGCCGGCTCGTTCAGGAACACCGCCGTTCTGAGACGGCGTTCGTCGCGTCATCCATGGCCGACATGCGCGACGGCTTTTTCTCGCTGGCGTCTCGCTTCAAGGCGTTGCTCTCGACGGAAGCGGAGCAAGACTCGGTGATGCACGCGCAGCTCGATCGCCTCGGCACAGTGGCGAAGAGCGGGGACATGTCTGCGCTCCGCCGTGAAGTCGCGACCACGATCGACTCCCTCACCTTCGTCCTGCACGAGCGCCGCACCAGCTCGGATGCGGCGTTGCATGCGTTGAATCAGCGCGTGAGCGATCTGTCGGAGCAGCTCGATCTCGCGAAGAAAGACAGCGAGATCGACGCGCTCACCCAGCTCTACAACCGGCGCGCGTTCAACGCGGAGCTGCAGAAGTTGGTGGAGGTGGGCGAACACTTTCGCGAGTCGACGGTCCTGGTGATCCTCGATCTCGATCGCTTCAAAGCGATCAACGACAACTACGGTCATCCGGCCGGCGACGCGGTGATCGCTGCGGCGGCCAAGTCGTTGCTGCGCAGCTTCTCGCGGCAAGGCGATTTCGTGGCGCGTTACGGCGGTGAAGAGCTGGCGGTGATCATCAAAGACACCAGCGCCGACGCAGCGATGAAACATGTGGCGCGTTATCTGGATGTGTTGCGCGACCTGGTCGTAAGTACAGGTGGCCAAAAGATCACGTTCACCACCTCCGCAGGGCTCGCCGTGTTCAAGCGGCAGGAGTCTCCGGAGGAGTGGATCCGTCGAGCGGACGCTGCGTTGTACGAAGCGAAACGATCGGGGCGAGATCGCGCCGTCCTCGCGGGCGCCGCGTGATTTGCACCAAATTGCCCTCGAAAACAGGGTCCGGCGCGTCGAACGTTTCGATCACCAGCTCGAAAGTCCCGTGGTCGAACGGTTTGCCTTCCGCCGCTTCCAAGGGGACCAAACGTTCGCGCTTGCCTTCCTGCTCCATGCGCCGCGCGCGGTAGTGGCAATACGCGTTGTTCCCTGGCCTTCCGAACAGGGCATGTGCAGTGAAGGTGCAGCCGCCCATGCAGGCTTCGGCGAAGTCGCAGCTCCTGCAAAAGCCCCAGAGATCCTCCACGGTGCGTTCGCGCGCGAAGGCGAGCTCGGGCGTCGTCGTCCATAGCTCGCGCACCGATCGTTCGCGAACGGTGCCGCCGATGTACGCGGGCTGGAGAGAAGGGCAACCTTTGATCGAGCCGTTCGACTCGATACCCATGACGAATTTTCCCGCTTGGCAGCTGCGGAAGTGATCGGTGCCGCCGGGTTTGCTGGAGCGGAGCAATGTCTCTTCGGGCCCGAAGTATCCGAGGTTGTTGCCGGGCATCAGCAAGATACCTTCGGCGAAAGCGCGTTTCTTCAACGCGGCGATGCGCGGGACGAGCTCGAGCAGATCGTAGGGCTGGAGGATCATCTGCGGGCGATCGGCGGCGCGTCCGAGCGGAACGGTGAGCTGCACTTGCCACGCGGCGATGCCGAAGCCGCGAAGCAATTCGTAGAGCGCTTCCAGATCGTCTTTGTTTCTGCGGTTGAGGTTGGTGTTCGCGGCGATCAACAGGCCCGCCTCTTTCAAATAGCGGAGCGCGTTCAGCGCGGAAGCGTGACTTTGGGGAGCCAAGCGGATCGCGTCGTGGGCTTCGCGGAGTCCGTCGACGCTGACGGAGACCGAGTGCAGGCCCGCCGCTTTCATCTCTTTCGCGAGCTCGGGGGTGATGCCGCGTCCGCCGGTGGTCATCGTCGGGCGGATGTTCGCGGCTTTGAGCGCACGGATGATCTCCAAGAAACCGTCGTGCAGATAGGCTTCGCCGCCGATCAACACCACTTCGCGCGTCTTCATCTCCGCGAGCTCCGCGACCACGCGTAACGCCTCGGGCGTGCTCAGCTCGTTTTCGCGTTTGGCGCCGGCGCGCGAGCCGCAATGCGCGCACGGTTGATCGCAGCGCAGCGTCAGCTCCCAAACGACGTAAGCGGGATGAAGGATGGGATCGAGGACGTTCAACCGGCGGCGCACGGCATATCCTCTCGCGAGAGTCGTGCCACCCGGCACGCGCGATCATTTGCTGTAGATGCGTTGCAAGCAAACAACACTTGCGGCCTCCGTCACGGCGGAATCGTCATATATGCCGCGAACGTTCCCAGCGATCTGCGGGCTTTAGCGACCATCCCGCGCATTGCGATGAGCTTCGGGCATGAAAATCTGCTCTGCCTGTGATGGTTTGATTCCGCCGCGTTCGCTTCGCTGTCCTAATTGCCAGGTGACCTCGCCGAAGGTCTCGCGTGCGGTGAGCCTGCTCTCGACGTTGCTCGGCTCGAGCGCGCTCGCGGTCACGTTGATGGCTTGTTACGGATTGCCTCCGTGCGATTCGGATGACGACGCCGATCATGACGGCGCGTACGCCAGCGCCTGCGATCCGGGCTTCGATACGCCGTACGACTGCGACGACGACAACATCCTGATCCACGAGTGCGCAAACGACCCCGAGGGCGACGGGATCGATCAGAACTGCGACGGCGTCGACGGCGAAGCGCCCAAAACCATGACCAGCTCGACGAGCACTGTTCCCGTGTACGACGTATGCGACCGGAACTGACCGCGCGGCACCTGACCGTCTGGCCAGGCTGAGACATCGATGCCTCACGGAGAGCGCAGGCACCGCGAGATCGATGACTCCACCCCTCAGTGAGCACCCAAAAGCATCAGGCCGTATCCGCTGGTGTGCGAGATGCCTACGCAAGGCGCGTGGTCGAGGCTTCTCTGTTCCGACACTCCAGCTTGCCGCTGACGTTCGCCGCGCTCCTGGCGCTCCCACTCTTGGGCATCGCCTGCAAGAGCGAGGTGCCGGCCGCGCAGGTCGACACCGACGACGACGACATCCCCGATCAAAGCGAGGATCGAAATCAGAACGGGATGGTCGATCCCGGCGAGACGAATCCGAGCGAGGTCGACACCGATGACGACGGCATCGACGACGAGCTCGAGGTCTCCACGCTCGCATGCTCGAAGGTGAACGATCGTCCCTTCGAAGTGCTCGACGTGCCCGGTGCGGACTCGATGATCTTGGTCGACGCACAAGTTCGCGATCGTTCCACGCTGCGCACCATGGACAACCGCGCGCCGGGTGCTGCGCTGGTCGATCCTGATCTCGATGTGGCGGCGGTGTTGATCTCGAAACGTCCCGCGATGGGTGTGACCACGCCGTCGGCTCAGCGCGATTTCGAGAAGCGCAATCTGATCCAGCCGCTCGCCGAGATCGCCGCGGAGCGCACGCGCACTTTGGTGACGGTGCAAGGTTACGAGGCGGAGCAAGCGAGCTTCACGCTTCGTTTGCGCACGCCGGCCACGCCGCGCGCGTTGGCGACACAGCTCGCGAGTGGATTGCTCAACGGCGTGGCGCTCACCGGGACGCCGGCTCCGGGCGGCACCATGAGCACCGAAGTGGTGGTGAATTTTCTGACGATCGTTCGTTCGCCCGGTCAGGTGGTGATCCTCGTGGCGGTCGCCGCCGGTGCGCCCCCGAGCGATGGTGCGTTGATCCGCATCGAAGAGCTCACCGACGGCACAAACGTCGCGCGCCATGAGTCATTTACGCGCCATGTCTGCGATCAATTCCTCGCGCAAGAGAAACAGAGCGTGGACATCATTTGGGTCGTCGACGATTCGGGCTCGATGGAAGACGACCAGATGGCCGTGCGGACAGCTGCGGATGCGATGGCTGACGTGTTGACCAGCGGCGGCGTCGACTTCCGTCTCGGAGTGGCGCGCACGTTCGCGCAAGACGAGAATTCACGGCAGCGCGGGCGCCTCGAGGGCCGCGGGCTGACGAACGATGTCGACGACTTCAAAGAACAGATCGTCGTCGGCGCCGAAGGTGGATGGGAACCTTTGCTCGAGACCGGCATTTTGGCGATCGATCGCCTTCTGCCGCGCACCCCCGCAGGAATGCCGGCGGAAGAAGATAAGCTCCGCGAAGACGCAGCCACGGTGATCGTCCATCTGTCCGACGAGCGCGATCAGACGATCGAGTGTTTGGCGTGCGGTGGATGTGAAGATGCGGAAGGTGAACAACGATTCTGCACCGATCCGTCGGCGCAACCGGAGATCGATCGTTTCATCAGCCAATATACGCAGCGCGGCGTGATCACTTTCGCGATCGTCGGCGACCTGCCGAACGGGTGCCAGCAGAGCTCGACGCGCGACGACTTCGAGCCCGGCCAAGGAATGGTCGAAGTGGCCAATGGTACAGGTGGTCACTTCGGCTCACTCTGCGGCGACATGCGGCAGAACGTGGAAGACATCGCGCGTGCCGCCACCGGGATCGTCAGCGCCTATCAACTCACGCAGTTTCCGGCCTCAGCCTCGATCCGCATCGCGAAAGGTCAGCCCGGAGCGGGCGTGGCGATCGCGCGCAGCCGCACGAACGGTTGGGACTACGATGCTGTCCGCAACCGCATTGTTTTCTTCGGCGATGCACGGCCGGTGAAAGGCGAGGAGATCGTCGTCGGTTACCGCCGTTGGGATTGGAAAGGGAACCCGAACCGTCCCGGCGATCCGTGCGATCTCTGCGAGATGAACACCAGCTGCAATCCGGAGCTGGACACCGCGGTGTGCGAACCGATCTGCGGCGAGATCGTCTGTCCCGATCAACAAGCGTGTTTGCCGGAGACCGCGAGCTGCGGCGATCCGGACGACGTGCCGATGACGCCGCCGAACGCATGTGGCGGCGAATGTGATCCGGGGTTGGTGTGTAATCCAGGAAGCGGAGACTGCGTCGTCCCTTGTGAACAAACAGGATGTAACGCCGGCGAGATCTGCAGCAGCGTCTCGCACCTCTGCCAAATCCCCGACTTCTAGGCCGTTACCCCAAGGGTCGGCTGGCAATGCGAAGCCGCTTTCGCTTTTGCATGCTGCCCGGCTACTCTTCGGCGATGACTCGGACTGCTGAGCTTCTAGGCTGGAAGCCTCGCAGGCTCCACAATGCAGCGGCACGGGCCCGAAAACACCCTTGGCGGCGCTTCGTTGGATTCGCGGCGCAGTCACAGCGGATCGCTTCGCCATGTCGGAGCACTTTCGCGATCAAGATGATGACCGAGGGCTCGATCTATTCGATGCGACGTACGCGATTGCGAACGCCCGAGATTGTTCGCCCTACACGAAGCGACCACCGAGGCACGGGGGAACTTGCTGGAGAGTTTACGGGCCCGGCCTCGACATCGAGTCTGTGGTGGTCGCGTGTGAAGCCTACAAAGATGCGCGGGGTCAGCAATGCATGCTCATCACGATCGTCGATGAGGACGAGGCGTAGAACATGCTGACGCCGAACTGTCCTGTGTGCGGTACAAAGACGAACCGCGAAGTTGGTGAGCGCAACGTGGGTCCTCTCCTTGGCTTGCGCAGCGTTGTGGTCACGAACCTTCCAGCCTTCGTGTGTCCGCAGGGACATGACGCTGTGATCAGCGGAAAAGATCTGCGTGAGATCACACTTCGTCTAGCCGCGACGATGACTCGCGATATCGATCGCTTGGGCGGTTACGAAGTGCGCTATCTCCGAAAGTACATTCAAGAAACGCAGGAAGAGTTCGCAAAGCGCTTGGGCACGTCACGCGCAGCCGTGAGCAAATGGGAGAAGGACCTCGTCAAAGAGCTGGACCCGATTACTTCGTATGCGATTCGCTCAGCGGTTGCGAGCGTCCTAAATCAGCGAGCGAAGAAGAAGAAGCTCGATCTCGAGCCCTATGCATTGAGAGACGAAGCGCATCGCAGGCGCAATGAGTATCGGGTCGATATCTAGAAGCCGGACTCTAATTCGAGGAGCGGAGATCGTCTTCGGTGATCTCGATGTTCATCTCGGGGCCGGTGTCGGCGAGGATCTTTTTGGCGATCAATTTCGCCGCCGGTTGCAGCGTCTCGAAGTGGTCGGCGCGTGAAACGATCAGCGCCTTCACCGGCACGAACGCCGCCGCCGCTTTTTCCCCGAGCAAACGTGCGGACGGCGCGTTGCCCAGCTCACCTTCGATGATGAAGACCGGCTTCCTGATCGTCTTCAGATTCGCGAGCGGTGAACGCGCGGTCCACGCGGCTTCATCTTCCGGATCGAACGGCGCGTGATCGATTCCGTAAGCGCGCGTTTCGTGGATCGGACCGAAGGCGAAGGCCGCGCGAAAGTCCGCGCTCATCGAAGCTGCGAGCAACACGAGCGTCCCGCCGGTGCTGTGCCCGCCGATGTACACGCGATCAGGATCGACGTACGGCAGCTTCTTCACGTAGGCCACGGCGGCCAGGAAGTCGTCGACCTCGCCGTAGAGCTCTTCGTATTTGCCGGGGTTGTCGTTGCCGCCGCGGTACGAGGGCAACATGAGCACGATGCCTGCCTCGCGAAATGCGCTCGCCGACTGATCGTTGATCGGAGGCCCAGGCTGAAACGCGGTCGCCCCGATCCCGTTCGAGAAGCCGCCCAGCGCCCAGACGATCGCCGGTTTTTTGCCGCCGTCTTTCGGCGCCGGTGTCACGTATGCCCAAAGCTCACCCGCGGGCGCACGATATTTCACCCGTTCGAACACGCCGGCCGGTGGCTCCGGAGGCGCAGTTTTTTCGACGGAAGCACGCGGATCCCGGGTGATGACTGCGGCCGGACGCGCCGATTCTTGCGAACAAGAATTCGCACATGCGGTCACAGAGAAAAGGGCGAGCGACACCGCGAAAACGCGCAGCGACATTGTGCCTCGTCTAGCATAACGAACGCGCGAAGAGCTTGCGCGCGGTGCGATTTGCGCGGTAATGGGCCGGTTATGACCGATCGCGTTCGTGAGATTTTGAGCTGGTACGCGTCCGACAATCCGGGCGTTCTCAACAACCTGGCGCGCATGATGAACAGCGGTCGCCTCGCAGGCACGGGCAAGTTCGTCATCCTCCCCGTCGATCAAGGGTTCGAGCACGGACCTGCGCGTTCTTTCGCGCCGAATCCTTCCGGCTACGATCCTCGTTATCACTTCGAGCTGGCGATCGAAGCCGGCTGCAACGCGTATGCGGCTCCGCTCGGTTTCATCGATGCGGGCGCGGCCGAGTTCGCGGGACGTATCCCGACGATCTTGAAGCTCAACAACTCCGACTCGCTCTTGAAGGGCGAAGATCCATGCCCCGCGGTCACCGGCTCGGTGAACGATGCGCTGCGGCTGGGTTGCGCGGCGATCGGCTTCACGATCTATCCCGGCTCCTCGTTCCGCAATCAGATGTACGAACAGATCCGCGAGCTGATCGAAGAAGCACGTTCGGTGGGCATCCCCACGGTGATCTGGTCATATCCGCGCGGCAGCTCGCTCTCGAAAGACGGCGAGACCGCGATCGACGTTTCCGCATACGCGGCACAGATCGCCTGCCAGCTCGGCGCGCACATCGTGAAGGTGAAACCGCCGACCGCGCACATCGAGCAGGGTGAAGCGAAGAAGGTTTACGAGAAGGCCGGCGTCAAGCTCGACACGCTCGCCGATCGCGTGCGCCACGTGGTGCAGTCCTCCTTCAACGGCCGCCGCATCGTGATCTTCTCGGGTGGCGCGGCCAAAGGAACGGCCGAAGTGCTCGAAGAAGTGAAAGGGATCCACGCAGGTGGAGGCTTCGGTTCGATCATGGGACGCAACAGCTTCCAGCGCCCGAAGGCCGAAGGCGTCAAGCTCCTCCAAGATGTCATGGACATCTTCAAGGCTTAATTAGGCTAGAATCCCGCCCGATGAGCGAGTTCATCGGGCGCCGCCTGCGCAAACACGAAGGCTCTTCCAAAGCGACCGGCGCAGAGATCTACGCGGACGACATCATCCTTCCGCGGATGTTGCACGCCAAGATCCTGCGCAGTCCGCACGCACACGCACGCATCAAATCGATCGATACCTCCGCAGCCGATGCGATGCCCGGCGTCTACGCGACGTTGACCGGCGCGGCGATGCCCACGCGTTACGGAATCATTCCTTGGACCCAAGACGAACAAGCGCTCGCGCAGGATAAAGCGCGTTACGTCGGTGACGGTGTCGCGGCGGTCGCAGCGATCGACGAAGACACGGCGAACGCAGCGCTGAAGAAGATCGTCGTCGAATACGAAGTGCTCGAGGCCTTGCTCGATCCCGAAGAGGCCGCGCGCCGCCGCGATCTGATCATCCACGACTACGATCCGAAGGCGTCGAAGAAGGGGAACATCACCAAACACGTCGACCTCAGCTTCGGCGACGTCGACGGAGAGCTGGAACGCGCGCATCTCGCGGTCGAAGGTGAGTTCTTCTTCGAGGGCACGACCCACGCGCCGATCGAGCCGCATTGTGCGATCGGAGTGTGGGAACCGCCGCTCTTGACGTTGTGGTCGTCGACGCAGGTTCCCCATTATTTGCACCGCGAATTGGCGCGCGTGCTCGAGCTCGACCAGTCGAACATCCGCGTGGTTCAGCCGGCGCTCGGTGGAGCTTTCGGCGGCAAGAGCGAACCGTTCGATCTGGAGTTCGTGGTCAGCAAACTGTCCCAAATGACAGGTCGACCGGTGAAGCTCCTCTACACGCGCGAAGAGGTCTTCTATTCACATCGCGGAAGGCATCCGATGAAGATGCACTTTCGAACGGCGGTGGATCGCGAAGGAATGATCCGCGCGGTGAAGTCGAAGATCCTCATCGACGGCGGCGCGTATGCGTCGTTTGGTTTGATCACTGCGTATTACGCGGGACAGCTGCTCACCGGGCCGTACAACTTCGCGACCTACGCATTCGACGCCACGCGTGTGTACACCAACAAACCGTGTTGCGGGCCGAAGCGCGGACACGGCAGCGTACAGCCGCGTTTCGCGTTCGAGGTGCAGCTCGACGAGATCTCGCGCAAGCTCGGCATCGATCCGATCGAATTGCGCCGCCGAAATTTCATCGGCGAAGGCGTCACCACGGTGAATGGCCAAAAGATCACTTCGAACGGATTTCTCCAGTGCCTGGACGCGGTGGAAAAAGCGTCCGGTTGGCGCGAAAGATACGGGAAAATGGGGCGCGGGCGAGGCTTGGGCGTCGCCGGCTCCATGTATATCTCGGGCACGGCGTACCCGATCTACCCGAATGAGATGCCGCAGACCGGCGTTTTGGTCCGCATCGATCGGAGCGGCGTGGTCGCGATGCATTGTGGTGCATCGGACATCGGCCAAGGTTCGGACTCGTTGCTCCAATACATCGGCGCAGAAGAGCTCGGCGTGTCGCTCGATGCGGTGCGCGTGTTTTCGTCGGACACGGATCTCACGCCGGTCGACCTCGGCGCGTATTCCTCGCGCGGGACGTTCATGATCGGCAACGCGGCGATCGAAGCATGCCGCCGTTTGAAGGATCAGATCTGCGCGGCCGTCGGTGAGAAGCTGAAGATCTCCGAAAAACGTATCGGCCTCGCGGGTGGTTATGCGATGTCGCTCGACGACACGGCACAACGAGTGTCGATCCAAGAAGCGTTTCATCTCGCGGAGGCAAAGTTCGGATCGCTTGCCGCGACCGGCTCCTATCGCACCGAGCAGCTCGGCGGTGATTATCGCGGCGGAACGATCGGCGCTTCGCCCGCGTATTCGTTCACCGCGCACGTCGTCGAAGTTTCGGTCGATGAAGAGACCGGCGTCGTGAAGCTCGAGAAATTGTGGGTCGCGCACGATTGCGGCAAAGCGATCGCGCCCGTTTTGGTCGAAGGACAGATGGAAGGCTCGGCGTATATGGGCGCTGCCGAAGCGATCATGGAAGTGCACACCTTTCATGAAAACGGACTGCATCGCGCCCCGTCTTTGCTCGACTACAAGATTCCGACCTCGATCGACACACCGGAATTCGAAGCGTTGATCGTGGAGTCGAACGATCCGAAGGGCCCGTACGGCGCAAAAGAAGCAGGCGAAGGACCGCTCCATCCGGCGATCCCGGCGATCGCCAACGCGATCTACGACGCCGTCGGCGTCCGCTTGCGCGCGACTCCGTTCACACCGGCGCGCGTGCTCGAAGGCCTGCGCGAACAGCGCAAAGCACCCGTGAAACAGCCTTCGGTGCCGCGCGAGGATTCGATGCATGCGTCGAAGTAGCGTGATCGTGTTCTTCGCGGCGCTCGCGGCTCAAGCCTGTTCGATCACCTACGTGAACATCGCTCCGACCGGACGCGTCCCGCCGCGTGAGCCGTTGGAAAAATGCACGACCGAAGTTTACGTCGGCGAGTATCCGAAGCGTCCTTATGTGCAGATGGCGATGGTCACCGGCGACGCCAACCCGTTCGCCTCCATGGCTTATGCGCAGGAAGAGATGCGCAAAGAGGCCTGCGAGATCGGAGCCGATGCGCTGATCGTCCATTGGCCCTCGGCCGTCGCTTGGGCTTATCGGCCCTCGATGAGCGGCGTCGCGATCGTCTTCACCAGCACTGTCGCAAGATAGTTCCTTAGGGAAGCGTGCGAGGCGGACGCCGTGTTCTCCGGTGTATGCGCCGATTTCTCGTCCTTCCGCTGCTCCTCGCCGCTTGTACGACACCTTCGCGAACCGCGCGCACTGCGCCCGAAGGTGAGCCTCAGCTCGCGGTGATGACTTACAACGTGAACTTCGGAATGGCCGGCGACAAGCCGACGCTCGAGGCGATCAAGAGCGAACGCGTCGACCTCGTGTTGCTCCAAGAGACGAACGCCGCGTGGGAACAGCAGATCAAAACCGATCTCGATCTCTTGTTGCGATATCCACACATGCGCTTCTTTCACTGCTGCAACGCGGGCGGGCTCGCGGTGTTGTCGCGACACGAGCTGCTCGAGGTCGAATATTTGAAAGAAGAGAGCTGGTTTCCGGCGTTGCGCGTCGTCGTCGCGACACCGCTGGGGAAGATTCAAGCTTTGTCCGTACATTTGCGGCCGCCGTTTTCGGACAGCGGCAGCGTGGTCTCCGGTTACTTCGTCACGCCCGAGATCCGCACGCAGGAGATCACCGTTTTTACGAAATCACTCCGCAGCGATCTGCCGACGATCATCGCCGGCGACTTCAACGAAGGTGCAGGCGGCGATGCGATCGAGCTGCTCGAGGGTCGCGGCTTTGCCACCGTGTTGCCCGAGTTTCATCCGGGCGCCGACACCTGGCGCTGGAACACCAGCCTCGGCGAGGTGAGCACCACGCTCGATCACATCGTCTACGATCAAAGACAGCTGGAACCGCTCGATGCACGCGTCTTCCCGCGCGGGCAGAGCGATCATCTCCCGGTCGTCGCGCGTTTTATTCGCGCTCAGGACCGGACGCCTAAGGAACGAGCTCGAGCTCGAGAGTGAACGGACCTTCGCCGAGGAACGCGTCGACGATGATCGAGTACACCCCGGCCGCCGGATTTTCGATCACCGCTTCGGGCAAGATCAGATCCGGATAACGGAGATCGTCTCCGCAAGCGAGCTCATCCGCCGCGATCGAACAGCCGGGCGAGCGGATCGCCAGCACCGGGTCCCAATCCGCTTCGGTGATCCGCGCGATCAGCCGTCTTTGTCCCGCAGGAACCTGCACGTTGTAGACGACGTCGGGCCGGCCGATCCGCGTGGTGCACGAGACTCGGAAGTCGTCGTTCGCCGCGCCGGTCGATCCGGAGATCGTCGCGCGACCATTGACCAGCGTGACCTGGTCTCCCGGACAGGTGTCGTTCGCAGGCACCGGCACGCAGCGATAATCATCGCAACGAAACGGCGCAGTGCAGTCGGTGTCGTTGATGCACTGCGGGTCTTGGATCACGCGAAGCTCGTAGTCGCCCGCAGGTCCATCGACGGCGACGAAATAATTCGCCACTCCGGTCGGCTGGAGCACCACGCGTGCGGGCGCTCCGACGTCCACGGTGGCCGCCGTGGTGCAGGTCGCGGTCATCATCGCGCAGCTCTCGCCGACCCACAAAAACCCGCCTTCGACACCGGTGAGCTCGAGAGCCGCGCGTTCTCCGCTCGCCAACGAGAATTGATAGAAGCGATCCGGACCCACGCCGCGTCCGGCCGCACCGCACGCAGCGCTCGACGCGGCCAGCTGATCATCATCCGCTGCGCCGAAGGTGGAAACAGAGAGCTCGGTCGAGCTCGAGACGTCGATCGCGTTGATGCAGAGATCGTTGGCCGGTGGGCCGGGGATCTCGAGGGAGACATCGAGCACGAAGTCGACGTACGTCGGTGAAGAGACGATCAAATAAACGGGTGCGTCGTTCGTGAGCGGCACCAGCAAGGAAGCCGATCGTCCCGCCCGCGGCGCGGTGTCGCACGCGAGATCCGAAAAATCGTCGAGGCAATCATCGAGCAGAGCGATCGCCACCGTGGCCGTCGCGTTTTCGAGAGGCCGCACCGAAGCCCGCAGCACCGAGCCATCGCCGGGCGGAACGAGACGGAAGATCCGATCATAGGACGGCGGCAGATCGAAGCTCTCGCAGCCGGGCACACCGACGTCCGTGGTGAACGCCAAGCTGCCGGTGACCGATGCTGTACCGGAGAACAGCGGAATAGTCCGCGCGTCGCTGCACGCATCGATCCGCGCGCCGAGCTCCCGATCGATCACCAACGTGTACGGCACGCCGATCGTGGGTGTCCGTTTGTTGTAGACGCGCAGATGAGCACGGCCCGCACCCTCCGCGCGCGGAGCAGAGATGTTCTCGCTGCCACCGGCCGTCGCCGCCGATTCTGCGAGCACGGCGCCGTCTTCCCCGACGAGCTGGAGATCGAGATCCGCCGCCGAACCTTCGTCCCAAGTGAGCGTGGCGGACAATCGATCGCCGAGGCCGAGGTCGACCGCCAGCCAATCTTCGTCGTCGTTGCACGCGACCAGATCGATCGTCCCCGCGCCCACCACCGACGCGCGCGCTTGTGAGCCGTCGCCGTAGAGATCGAGCGGGTCGCCTGCGCAACCGGCGGGCACGAGCTGCACGTCGAGCTCGTAAAGGACGCTGGTATCGAGCGAGCTGATCTCGAGGATCACGCTGACCACAGTTGTGCGGCCCGGTATGGCCAAAAGATCAGTACCGGGCAGAGAGAGCTGCACCAGGTCTGCGAGCTCTGAGCCGTCCGTTTCGGTGGCGCGCACCGCGAGCGTGGCCGCAGCGCGCGAGGAGGTGACCGCGACACGCAAACCTGTACCGGCGGCCAGGTCGATGCGGTAGTAGTCGATGTCGGGACCGCAGATGGAGAGGCCGCGCAGGTAGATGTCGGTCAGCAACGTCGCGGTGGCGTAGGTATCGTTCGTCGATTCCAGCTCACAATCGACCGTGGAACGCGTGCAGACATCGGCCGTACACGTGTTGCCCGCGTAACAATTCTCGTCGCCGTCGCAGGGGTTGGCTTCGGTGCACGCGCCGAAGAAACAGCCGAGCGAACCGCTGCAATCGCTGTCGAGCGAGCAGGCGGAACAGATGCCGCTCAAACAAAATCCCGTGGGACCGCAGTCTGCGTTTTCACCGCAGGCGATGCCGAGCGTTCCGTTCGTGGTCAAACGTGCCGCGCATAAACCGGCGCGGGTGCACGTCTCCAGCTCTGCGCAATCCGATTCACCGGAGCAGGCGCGCGAGTGTTGCACGCAGAAGCCGCGATCGCAGCGATCGTCGGGCGCGCAATCGGCGGTGACCGTGCAGCCGGAGGGGCGCGCGATACAGATGAAGTCGGGTCCGCAATACTGGCCAAGAGGACAGTTGTCCCCGGGAGGCAAGCAGCGGTCGACGGGATCCGACGGTTTGGCGTCGCGCGGGCCGGCGTCCGCGTCGCGAGCGAATCGCGGAAGCGGAGTGCCCTCGACGGTGCAACCCGCGAGACCGAAGAGAACCAGGAGGAGCGATAGAGGACGTAGAGCGCGCATCGAAACCGGCTCCATACTGGAGGTAACTCGTGGTAGTTCGCAATCGATGAGCGCAGTGCTGACCAAAGCGGAGATGCAGGCGCTCGATCGCCGCGCGATCGAAGAGCTCGGCATACCCGGGATGGTCCTGATGGAGGTCGCCGGGCGTGCCGTCGCCGATCGCGCAGGTGCGCGGGCTCGCGGGCGGCGGGTGCTGGCGATCGCGGGGCTGGGAAACAACGGCGGCGATGCGGTGGTCGCCGCGCGGCATCTCTTCGATCGAGGTGTCCCGGTGGACATCGCGCTCGCTGGTGCGCGCGAAAGAGTTTCGCCCGATCTCGAAAAGCAGCTCCAAATCGCGAAACAACTGGGCCTGGAGCCCCTTTCTTTGGAAGGCGCGGAGCTGCCGGCGCTCTTCGGGAAATATGCCGTCGCGATCGACGGGCTCTTCGGCCTGGGCCTGTCGCGTGCGATCGACGGTCTGTCGAAGGCGATCATCGAGGCGCTCAACGACTCCGCGCTCGAAATCGTCGCGATCGACATGCCTTCGGGGATCGACGCCGACAACGGACAGATCCTCGGCAGTGCCGTCCGCGCCACCGAGACCGTCACCTTCCAACACAAGAAGCTGGGCCACGTCTTTTTCCCGGGCCGCGAGCACACGGGAATTTTGCACGTCGCGGACATCGGCATTCCGCGCATTCTATTGAATGGAACGCAGGCGCTCGAAGTCGGCGACGAAACGATCGCCCGCGCGCTCCCAGCGCGAAAACGCGACGCGCACAAAGGAACCTTCGGCCATTTGTTGATCATCGCCGGAGTGCCCGATCGGCCAGGTTCGGCATTGCTCGCCGGACGCGCGGCGCTGCGGATCGGGGCGGGATTGGTGACGATCGGCAGCGACGGCGAAACGATCCGCCGCATCGCACCCGCGCTCGGCGAAATGATGGGCGCGAGCATCGGCCGCGACGAAGCGATCATTCTCGACGAGCTGGCCACGAAAAGTGCGCTGGCGATCGGTCCTTCGCTTCCACCCGACGGGCCGACTCGCGCGCTGTTGATGGAGCTGTTGCCGCGCGCCGAGGTTCCGATCGTCGCGGATGCAGGCGCGCTCGGAGCGATCGGAGCTCAGCTCGAAAAGATCAGCGAGCGCAGAGCGCCGTTGATCCTCACGCCGCATCCAAAAGAAGCGGCGGTCTTGCTCGGTCTCGACACGAAGACGATCCAAAGCGATCGAAAAAAATATGCGCTCGAGCTGGCGACGAAGGCGAAGGCGATCGTCGTCCTCAAAGGTGCGTCGACGGTGATCGCCGATGCGGAGGGACGCGTTCGCGTGGTGCTCGCGGGAAATCCTGGGATGGCGAGCGGCGGAACGGGCGATGTGCTCACCGGGATCATCGGCGGTCTGCTCGCACAACGGGTCGATCCCTTCGACGCAGCGTGTGCAGGCGTGTTGCTTCACGGCCGCGCCGGAGATCGCGCCGCAGCGCAGCACGGCGAGGCGCGGTTGATCGCCTCCGACCTGATCGAGCACCTCGCGCTCCGCGAAGATGGTGTCGCGTGAAAACGATCGAGACGCGCTCCGTCGAAGAGACGAAGGCCTTCGCGAAAAAATTGGCGCTCGAGCTGCGCGCGCTCGGGGGCGGTCCGATCTTTGTCGGGCTCTCCGGCGACCTGGGCGCAGGAAAGACGGCGTTCGTCCAGGGCTTTGTGGAGGCCTTGGAGACGGATACGGAGATCGCGGTCACCTCGCCGACATTTTCGATCGTGCAGGCCTACGAGACTGATCCTCCGGTAACACATATGGATTTGTATCGACTCGGCACGCTCGAGGATTTGGAGGCGATCGGATACCGCGACCACTACTTCGCCCCGGGCGTCACGTTGGTGGAATGGTGCGCGCGCGTGGCCGAAGCTCTCCCCGAAGAGCGCATCGAAATTAATCTTGCCGTGAAGGCTTCGGACGTGCGCGAGATCCGCGCCTCGGCGCTCGGTGCGCGGTTCGTTGAGCTCGTCGAAAGGGTGCTTGAGTGATGCGGTCTTCCTGGCTGGCGTTCGGTTGCATGACAATGGTCGTCTTCGCATTCGCATGCTCTGAAGAAGATCCGCCTGCGGCCGACGGAGGCATGACCGGGATGGACGCGGAAGCCGCCGATGTCTACGACGCCGGAATTCTCGCGAAGTGTCCGGTCGATCCGAACCCGTCGTGCGCGCAAGCGAATCAATGCGGGCAAAACGACAACACTGCGAGCCAGTGTCCGGGCTGCGTGCCGTACAACTACCTGATGTGCGAAACCGCGCGCTGCGAAGAGCGCGAGCGTTTGAGCGGTGGGGATGTCTACACCCTGCTTCTCCCGGTCACTTCGGCGATCGCCGCGAAGAGCTTCACCGGGCACGTCATCGGGAACATCACCTCGGGCGGAAACACGCTGACCTGCGCGGACGTCTACGCCCCGGGTTGGTCCCTGCTCGAACCTTGTTACAACATCGTCGATGCTCGGCGTTACGGGGACGTAAAGATGGGCGATGTCTATCGCCTTCCCTTTAGCCAGTTGGTCAGCGGATTTCACGCCTTGTTCGTGGTTCACGCCTATAGCGAAGAAGGCGCGATGGGCACTCGCATCGGCATTTCGTGTACGGAGTGGGACATCGGTCCCCGGCCCATTGAGCCCATGGCCGTCAACGTACCCGGTGACATGATGCGCGTCCTCTAGTAGAGGGCGGGTTCACAAAAAATCTCTAAATGGAAGAAGTGATGGTCATGTCGGAGGAGAAGAAGGACACGATTCAGCCCGCGCCCGAGGCGCCTGCTGAGAAAAAAGAAGAGCAGCAGCAGAGCGAAGACATGTCCTTCGCCGAGATGTTCGAGCTCGCGGAGAAGCAAGCCAAGACTCGCAAGAAAGAAAAGACAGAAGGCGGCGGCGGCGGACCGAATGATCTGCATCCCGGCCAAGTGTTGAATGCGCGCGTTGTCGGCTTCTCACATGACTCCGTGTTCGTCGACGTCGGTGCAAAAGCCGAAGGCGTGATCGCGAAGGCTGAGCTCTTGAACGAAGCTGGTGAGCTGACGGTCAAGGAAGGCGAGACGATCGAAGCTCGCGTTCGCAAGATCGACGGCGGCACGATCATGCTCTCGAAAGTTCTCGCGCATCAGAGCGCAAAGGGTCGCGACGTCGTTCGCGATGCCCAGCGCTCGGGCATGCCGATCGAAGGTCGCGTCACCGCGCAGAACAAAGGTGGCTACGACGTCGATCTCGGCGGCTTGCGCGCGTTCTGCCCTGCGTCGCAGATCGATCTTCGGCAAGGCACGCCCGACCAATACGTGAACCAAAAGTTCGCGTTCAAAGTCACCGAGTTCAAGGACGGAGGCCGCAACATCGTCGTGTCGCGACGTTCGTTGCTCCAAGAAGAGAAGCGCAAGAAGAGCGAAGAGCTCATCGGCGCGCTCCAAGTTGGGCAGCGCGTGAAGGGCACCGTCACCAGCGTGAAAGACTACGGCGCGTTCGTCGACATCGGCGGGCTCGAAGGTCTGGTGCACGTCTCCGAGATCTCGCACGGTCATCTCGCGAAGGCGGCCGATGCGTTGAAGGTCGGCCAAGAAGTCGAAGCGGAGATCTTGAAGCTCGAGCCCGGCAAAGAGGGCACGAAGAAGATCAGCCTCTCGCTCAAGTCGCTCTCCATGGATCCTTGGGAAGCGGCGCAGCAGTCGATCAAGGAAGGCGCGAAGGTCAAAGGCAAGGTGCTCCGCATTCAACCGTTCGGCGCGTTCGTCGAGGTGATGCCGGGCGTCGATGGTTTGATCCACGTGTCGAACATGAGCGACACGCGCGTGCACAACCCGGGCGAAGTGGTGAAGGTCGGCGAAGAAGTCGAAGCGACCGTCGTCAGCACCGACTGGGAGAAGCGTCGCATCGGTCTGTCGTTGGTGAAGACGCCGCAAGAGCTGGCGAACGATCTCGCCGCGGGCACCGTGCTCGAAGGAACGATCGATCGCATCGAGTCGTTCGGCTTGTTCGTGAAGTTGCCGACGGGCGCTCGCGGGTTGGTGCCTTCGGCCGAGACCGGAACGCAGCGTGGAGCGGATCTGAAGAAGGAGTTCAAACCGGGCAGCAAGGTGAAGGTCACCGTGCTCGAGGTTGATGGGAGCTCCGGAAAGATTCGTCTCTCGATTCGCCGTGCGGTCGAGGATGAAGAGCGCGCCGAGTACCAGGGTTATATGGGCAAATCGACGGTCTCCAGCAGTGGATCCGGCCTCGGGACTTTGGGCGACCTCTTCAAGGGTAAGCTCCAAAACCGCAAAGAGCGCTAACGAACGCTTCGACCGGCGTCACGTCTACTCGGGCCCCGTTGCGGCCTGCCTGCAAAACATGACCTAATCGCACGCATGCGCTCTCGCATGTTTCTGCTCGCCCCATTCGCAGCTTTGATCTTCGGCGGCTGCGGTATCGTCGAAAAGGATCTCTCCGGCTCGGTTCGCTTCTCGTGGGACATCGACGACGAAGATGACACCTACGACAGCATCGAACAGTTCGATCCGAACTCGAACGAAGACGTCAAAGAACATCGCGACAACATCCAAGACGGGCAGGTGGTGAAGATCTCCATCGAGATCACCAGCGTGCAGCCGACGAACGAAGCGAAGTTCGTCGCCGGCCAAGTCGACGTGCGCGTCGCCGGCGCGGGCGACGACGCGTGGATCTCTGCGGTCGGCAAGTGGGACGGGATCCCGGTGTACGACGAGGACGGAAATCCAGCGCTCCAACCGTTCACGCTCGAGCTCGCACGCGACACACGCGATGAGCTCTCGCGTATCGTCTTCGAGGAAGAGAGCTTGCTCGACTTCCGCCTCAACGGCGTCGGTTATGACGCGTACTTCCAGAAAGACGGCCCGGTTCGCATCTCCGGTGACGTCGTCGTCGAAGTCGAAGCCACGTACTCTGCGCCATAACTTTGGCCGTTAGCGCCCGCGCGGGCTCGCACCAAACCACCCTTGCTTTTGCGCGGTTCTCAGCATCGGATGCGGTCCGATGCGTCGAGGTTTAGCGCTCTCTCTTCTTTGTTTCGCGATCGCCTGCGGTGACGATGAGCCGACCGAGTCCCTGGACTCTGGCACAGCGACTCCGGCCGACGGAGGCGTCGTCGATGACGGCGGCGTGGTCCGCGACGGCGGCGGCGTAGCGCTCGGCCGCGTCGAGCTCAGCAGCGACACACTCGATCTCGGCGCAGTCGTCGTCACCTCGACCGCGATGGCCTCGCTGACGATCACCAACACCGGAGATGAGCCGGTTCAAGTAACGATCTCCGAAACGTTCGGCCCCGATGCCGCGCGATTCAAACGATCGCTGAACACGCCCGACGACAACGGCACCTTCAACATCGAACCGCAGGGTGTGGTCACGCTGACGGTTTCAGTTTCGCCCGCAGATTTCGGCCCGCTGCTCGCCGTCATCGCGCTCGATTCCTGCGCGGGGACCTGTCCCTCGGCGATCGTGCTCCAAGCGATCGGCGTCGAGACCGGCATCTATTGCCCTGACTTCACCCAATTCGGCGTGGTCAACCCGGGTAACTGCACCAGCTTCGATATCGTCTGCGAAAACCGCGGCAACGCCGAAGAGCGGATCACCGTCGCTGAGCTGGAGCCCACGTCTTCGCCCGCGTTCACGCTCACCGAGCCGGCGCTCCCCGCGGATCTCGGCCCCGGCGACATCCTCACCATTCCCGTCGAATTCTGCCCGAAAAGCACCGCGGCTTACGACGGCACGATCCTCGTCGCAACGTTTCGTCCCTTCGCGACGGAGCGCACCATCGTCATCGCGGGCGTCGGCGGCGGCGCGGACGTTAGCTGTACTCCAGAACAGCTGTCCTTCGGTACAGTAGGCGTCAGCGCAGTGATCAGCCAGAACATCGCCTGCGAGAATCGCGGCAACGAAGTGGCCACGCTCGCGCTCTCACTGGCAGACGGTACGAACTACAACTTGCCCGAGGGCCGGGTGGACATCGCGCCGAACGCCACCGCGCAGCTCGTCGTGGAAGCGACGCCGCAGATCACCGGAACTTTGACGGACACCCTGGTGATCAACACCAACGATCCCGATTCGCCGCTTATCGAAGTCCCGTTGACGCTCGACTCGATCACCGCTGATCCTTGCACCGCGAGCCTCGAGCCGGCCTCGCGCGACTTCGGTTTGGTGGGCATCGGTGAAGCGCGCCGAGCCCGTCTCACCGTGACCAACCTCGGCATCAGCGTCTGTTTGGTGCGCGCCACGGTGATGGTCGCAGGCTCCAGCCCGGCGATGCGCGTCGTCTCCGCGCCGGCTGCGGGGACGCCGATCCAAGCAGGCGAAACGTTCGATGTGGAAGTCGAGCTCAGCCCGACGATGAACGCGGCCGCTTCCGGCACACTTTCGGTCTCCTTCTCCAACCCGGGAACGACCGAGCTCACTGCGGCGCTCGAAGGTGTGGGCGGCCTCGCTCCGGTTCGTGTCACGCCGTCGTTCATCGACTTCGGCGAGTCACCGATGGGATGTGCCGCGCCGTTCACCATCGGCGTGGATCTCACGCGCATGTTGGCGGGCGCCGGTCCGATCTCTTCGGTCACCGTGGTGAACGAGTCGACGGCGGGTGCCTTCTCGGTGAACGCTGCCTCTTTGCCGCAGACGATCGGTCTCGGCGAGAGCTTTCACTTCGACGTGAGCTTCACGCCGAGCAGCGTCGCTGTCTTCACCGCCGAGCTGAGCATTCTCGCGGGTGGATTGCCGACTCCGATCCGCGTACCGCTTCGCGGCGAAGGTGTCTCGGCACGCACGCGCACACAAACGTACGCCTTCGATGCACCGCGCACCGACGTCTTGTTCGTGATCGACAGCTCCGAATCGATGGAGGCCGCGCAGATCGCGCTCGCCACCGCGATGAACACCTTCGATGAGGTCCTCGGCCTGCGCCAAGCGGACTATCACTTCGGCGTGATCAGCACCGACATGGAAGACGCCGCGTTCTCCGGCCGCCTCCAAGGTGTGCCCGCGTATCAAGAGACGCGCGACGTCGCGGATCTGGTCGCCCGCGCACAAGTCGGAAGCGAAGGTGCCGACGAAGGCCGCGCTTTCGACGCACTCCAAGCTGCGCTCACCGAACCTTTGGCCAGCGCAGAAAACGCCGGTTTTCGCCGGCCGGATGCCGCGCTCGCGGTGATCTTCGTCGGCGACGAAGATGATCAGTCGACCTCGGCTCCTTCGATCTCGCAACGTGTGCTCGAGCTTCGCGCGCTTGCGGGCAACAATCCGCTGCACGTGGCAGCGATCGCCGGTCCTTCATCGGCCGGTTGCGTCGGTCGTTATGGTGCCGCGGATGCATCGTCGCGTTACTCGCAGCTCGTCCTTCGCGCGGGTGGATCGATGTACTCGTTCTGTTCGGACATGACGGAGAATGTTCGCGCGATCGCGGATCAGATCTTCGGTGCCGCGGTGTTCCCGCTGGCGCTCGAGCCGCGCGTGTCGTCGATCGAAGTCTCGGTGAACAGCGCATCGGTGAGCGGTTGGTCCTTCGATCTCGCGACCCGCAGCGTGTTCTTCCCTGATCCTTCGGCCGTTCCCGCGGGTGCGAGCGTGGAGGTGACCTACGCGCCGTTCTGCCTCTCTGCGACGTGCGGAAACGGCACCACCGATCTCGACGAAGAGTGCGACGACAACAACGCAGACGACGATGACGCCTGCACCTCGCGTTGTTTGAACGCGCGTTGCGGTGACGGCCTCAGCCAAACCGGTACCGAAGAGTGCGATGACGCGAACCTCGACAACACCGACGACTGTGTCGGTACCTGTATCGCTGCGAGCTGCGGTGACGGATATCTGCGCGTCGGCGTCGAAGAGTGCGACGACAACAACGCCATCGGCGGAGACGGTTGTCCCGCGGCTTGCCGCTTCTACGTGGCGAGCGGTCCGGTCGCGCGCAATTATACTCCGCTGACCACGCCGACCGCGCTGACGTTCAGCGGCGGACAAGATCCGGACGATGACGGCGTCGCCACGATCGCTTTGCCGTTCACCTTCTCGTACTACGACGTTCCCACCACCTCGATCACCGTGAGCATCAACGGGCTCGCCGGCGTGCAGAACATTCCGATCGGCGAGAGTTACACCAACGTGACGTTCCCGGACGACGCAGAGCCGAACGGGATCATGGCCGCGTGGTGGGACGATTTGTACTTCGATCCCGGCATCGCCCAAGCCGCGATCGCTTACGAAGTGCAAGGGGTCGCGCCGGATCGCACGGTGGTGATCGAGTGGCGCCGGCTGCGGCTGCAGGATCACAGCACGAACAATCACCGCCGTTTCACGTTCCAGCTCCGCCTCGAGGAGACGACGAACATCATCCGCATGCGTTACGAAGAGACGGAGACCGCCGGCAACCCGCCGACCGCGACCACCGCTTCGATCGGGCTCGAGGATCACTTCGGCGTGAACGGTCTCGATCCCGCGCTCTGTTCGCCGGACTGCAACGGCCAGCCGCGCCCGCAAAATCCGAACGGCTTCCCGGAGCAAACGGAGATCGTCTTCACTCCCTGAGTCCCCGCCCGTTCGTCGGCGCGCAAAATGCAAACTCCACGACCCGGGACGCGGGGACGCGATCTAAGTCGTGGAGAGCAGATGAAAAAGGTCCAGTTTTTCGGGTGTCTACTCAGTTTTTCGAGCGTGGTCGCGTGTGCAGCCGGCGAAAGCGAAGGCCTGTACGCGCAGAATTTTCCGGCCGATGCCGGCGTGATGGTGCCGGTGATCGAGGAGGTTCCTGTCCCTGAGGGCAGTCTCGTCTTTCGCTTCACCTATCGAAGCGACGTCGCGGACGAAAAAGTGTGGATCCAGTCTTGGGGCGGCAGCGGCGATCAGGAGTGGGTGCGGATCTTCGACGCCGGCGGACGACCTGTACCAACGGCCAGGAGCTGCAACGTGTGTGCTTGCGACCAGTGCGGGGTCTGTCTGGTCTGCAGCTCGTCGTCGGCGCTGGTGAAAGAGCTCGCCGCCGGAGAGAGCGCCGAGTGGACCTGGGATCTCAAAGTCCACCCACTCAACATGTGTAACGATCGACCGGGCACGACCTGCAGCGAAAACATCGCCGCCGAGTCGGGCGAATACGTGGCGCGCTTTTGTTACGGCTACAAGATGCGCGAGACCGAGCACGGCTTTTTCGTCGACGAGCCGCAGTGCACCGACGTCCCGTTCGAGTGGCCGGCCGAAGATCGCCTGATCGAGCACCAAGTCTGCGATTGCGGCTGAGATTTCGGGCGCGTGGCATTGAGACAAGTTGCCTCCGCGGGACCCTTCTGTGTATGACGCGCTGAGCATGGCGGCGCGGCGAAAGAAGGAGCCGGGCGATCCGGACGCCGCAGAAGGCGCACGCCCCAGCTCGCCTGCAGGCGCGGGCGAACCGCAGCCTCCGCGCAAAGACGACGACATTCCGCTGAAGCCGCGCGCGAGGAAGAAGCCGTCGATCAAAGTCCAAAAGGTCGAGAAGACCGCGCCGCAACCGAACCCGGAGTCGAAGCCGGAATCGAAGGGAAGCGAGCCGACCAGCTCACCGACACCGTCCGTTCCCGAAGTTGTCTGGGAAGACAAAGATAAAGACGAAGACGACGAAGACGAAGACGAAGACAGCAGCAAGGGCCGCGTGCTCGACGTCGGCTCGACCATGCCCTCGTTGCCCGCGATGCCGGGCATCAATTCGCAGACCTCGGTGCCTGCGGTGCGCGCGCGCGAAGGCGGGCTCAGAACTTCGGCGCTCGATTATTTCCTCACGCAGATGGGCAAATATCCCTTGCTCACGCTCGCCGAGGAACAAGAGCTCACCATGGCGTATTGGGAGCGCAAAGATCCCGTCGCCGCGAGAAAGCTGGTCGTTCACAACCTGCGTCTCGTGGTGAAGATGGCCTACAAATATCGCCGCGCGTGGGCCAACGTGCTCGACCTGATCCAAGAAGGAAACATGGGTCTCGTCGAAGCTGTAGGTCGCTTCGATCCCTTCAAAGGCGCAAAATTCTCGACCTACGCGACGTTTTGGATCCGCGCGTACATGTTGCGCTACCTGCTCGAACACTCGCGTATGGTTCGCATTTCGCGCACCCGCGTCGGCCGCAAGTTGTTCTTTCGTTTGTCGAAGGAGCGCGAAAAATTGCGCGCGCAAGGCCTCGAGCCGGGCCCGCAGCTGCTCGCCGAAAAATTAGGCGTCGGCCAGCGCGAGCTCGAAGAAGTCGTGCGCCACATGGATCAATCCGAAGTGCGGCTCGACGCACCGATGTACAGCGACGACGCGTCGGGCGGCACGATGCTCGATGCGCTCGAAGGTGAAGGCGCGAGCCCGGAAGCGCTCGCGTACCGGCGCGAGTTCGATACGGAGGTCTCGGCCGCGCTCGACTCCTTCGCGGCGACGCTCACCGATCCGCGCGAGAAAGTGGCGTGGCGCGATCATCTGATGTCCGACGATCCGGCGTCGCTCTCCGAGCTCGGGGCGCGATTCGGCGTCACGAAGCAGCGCATGGGGCAGATCGTCACGGCGCTTCGCAAGCGACTCAAAGAACACTTGATGAACACGTTGGGCCCGGACGTGCAGCTCGGCTTCAGCCTCGATAGCGAATGAAAGCTGCCATCGTTCTCCGCGAGCTCGCCGATCCCCACGATTTGCGCTGGGACGAATACGTCAAAGCGCATCCCGAAGGATCTTTTCACCATCTCCTCGGATGGAGGCGGGTGATCGAACGCGCGTTCGGCCACCAACCGCACTATCTCTATACCGAGCGAGAAGGCCGGATCACCGGCGTTTTTCCATCGTTCACTGTCGGCGGCGTTCCGTTCACGCGCGCTTTGGTGAGCGCGCCGGTCGGTGTTTCGGGCGGAGTGATCGCCGATGACGAAGAGTCGCGTTTGTTGCTCCGCGACGGTTCACGCGCGATCGCCGAGCGCGAGAAGCTCGCTTACGTCGAGCACAAGAGCGAGAATAAACAGTTCGCTGATCTTCCGGCCAAGGAAGATCTCTACTTCGTTTTTCGCCAAGAGCTGTTCAGCGATCGCGACAAACAGATGGCCGCGATCCCGCGCAAAGCGCGTGCAGTGTTGCGCGATGCGGAGAAGAACAAATTACGCGGCGACTTCAATCGCAACGACCTTGAAGCGTTCTACGATCTCTACGCGCTCTCTCTGCGAAATCTCGGCACACCGATGTTTCCGAAGGAGCTGTTCGTCGCTTCGCTCGAAGAATTCCCAACCGAATGCGACATCCTCACCGTTCGCCAAACGGGTCGCATCATCGGTTGTGTGCTCAACTACTATTACAAAGACGTGATGTTGCCGTTCTTCGCGGGCACGGTCCCCGAAGCGCGCGACGTCGGCGTGAACAACTATCTCTATTGGGTGATGCTCGAGCAGGGCTACGCGCGCGGATACCGAACCTTCGACTTCGGCCGTAGCAAAGCAGAGACGGGCCCCTTCAAATTCAAGAAGAACTTCGGGATGACGGCGACTCCGCTTCGTTACCAGTACGATCTGGTGAACGCGAAGGAGCTGCCGAACTTCAATCCCACAAATCCGAAGTATCAAAAAGCGATTGAGACTTGGCAGAAGCTTCCAGTGCAGCTCACCAAGCTCGTCGGTCCATTGATTCAAAAGAGGTTGCCGTAAAATGTGCGGGATCGTCGGCGTTTACTATTTTGATCGCGCCCATCCGGTCGATCGCGGACTGCTCACTCGGCAGAATGACAGCATCGCGCACCGCGGTCCCGATGACGGCGGCGTGTACACCGAGAATGGTTTAGGCCTGGCGCAGCGGCGTTTGTCGATCATCGACATCGGCGGCGGGCACCAGCCGATGTGGGACGTCGAGAATCGCGTCGGCATCGTTTTCAACGGCGAGATCTACAATTATCGCGAGCTGCAAAAGGAGCTCGAGGGCTACGGACACCGCTTCGTCACCAGCTCGGACACCGAAGTGATCATCCACGCGTTTCGTCAGTGGGGCGAAAAATGTGTGGAGCGATTCCGCGGAATGTTCGCCTTCGCGGTGATCGATCGAAAGACGCGCACCATGTTGATCGCGCGCGATCGCCTGGGAAAAAAGCCGCTTTATTATTACCGCGACGAACAGCGCATCATCTTCGGAAGCGAGATGAAAGCGATCCTCACCGATCCGTCGGTTCCGCGGGTGATCGATCCGAACGCGGTCGTCGACTACTTCGCGTACAACTACGTGCCCGGTCCGCAGACGATCCTGCGCGACATCAAGAAGCTCCCCGCGGGCTCACTCTTGGTGATCACCGAACAAGGCGTCGAAGAACACGAATATTGGGACGTCGACTTCGGCGCGGTCGACCTCACGCGCTCGCTGGAACGTTCCGCGGATGATCTGCAAGCCGAGCTCGAAGAGTCGGTGCGTTTGCGCCTGCGCGCGGATGTGCCTTTAGGCGCGTTTTTGTCGGGCGGGATCGACTCCAGCTTGGTCGTCGCGCTGATGGCCAAACAGAGCGAGCGCCCGGTGAAGACGCACACGATCGGCTTCACGGAAGATGGTTACGACGAACGCGCCTACGCCCGTGAAACGGCCGATCTCTTCAAAACCGATCACACGGAACGGGTCATCGACGTTTCGGATGCGAGCGTGATCGATCGTCTCGCCTGGCACTACGACGAGCCGTTCGGCGACTCCTCCGCGGTACCGACCTATTATTTGTCGCAATCGACGCGCGAACACGTGACGGTCGCGTTGTCCGGCGACGGCGGCGACGAGAGCTTCGCCGGCTACCGGCGTTATGTGTTCGCGATGATCGAGCACAACGTGCGCAACAAATTGCCGCCGATGCTGAAGAGCTCGATCGTCCGGCCGCTCGCGAAGGCCTATCCCAAAGCCGACTATCTCCCGCGATATCTGCGCGCGCGCGCGACGCTGACCAATCTCGCCGAGTCGCACGAACGTGCATATTTTCTCTCGCTGACGCAGAAGACCTATCCACGTTTGTTGTCGAAAGACTTCCAGCGCGGGGTTGGCGACTACGATCCTTACCAACACTTCGAGCGCCACTTCGCGCGCGCGAACACCACTGATCCTTTGGCCAGGTTACAATACGTCGACCTGAAGATGTACCTCTGCGACGACATCTTGGTGAAAGTGGACCGCGCTTCGATGGCGCACGGGCTCGAGGTTCGTGTCCCGATGCTCGACCACCGCATCGTGGAGCTCGGCGCAAGTCTTCCTTCGTCGCAGAAGCTGCGCGACAAACAGACCAAGGTGGTGCTCAAGAAAGTGGCCGAAAGATCACTGCCGGCGAACATCCTCAACCGCGAGAAAAAGGGGTTCACCGTCCCGCTTCCCGCGTGGTTTCGCGGCGGCCTTCGCGAGCGGGCCGAATCGATCTTCTTCGATCAGCGCGGCGGGGCCAGCGGTTTGCTCGACTCCACCGGTGTCCGGCGCATGTGGTACGAGCATCAGCTCGGCGTCTCGGATCATTCGACGGTGCTTTGGTCGTTGTTGATGTTCGAGCAGTGGGCGCGTCGTTTTCTGACACGGACCGTCTCCGCGCCGTCCGTAACCCACATTGACGCCGGTCGCGGCGCGGCATGATGCTCCGCGTATGTCCGACACGGATCGGCTGCCCGATCCAGGGCTCACGGGATCATTTCAGGTCCCTCAAAGCTCATCGCTCGTCTTCGAGGAGCCGCTCTCTGCTGAAATCCACGCGTTCTTGAATCTCGCCGCGAAAGCGACGAAAGGCCTGCGTGTTTATGCGTCGAACAACGAGACGTTGCGCCGCTACCTCGATGAAGCTTTCCGCGCGCTGAACATCATCCTCGAGCGCGATCAGGAGATGACGCTCAATGTCCGCGAGGACAGGTTCCTGCACGGCAAAGACGTCGTCCACGTCAATCCCGACCGCGAAGAAAGTATCCCGTACATCTTCTATAGGAACGCGTTCCGCCGAATCACTTTGGTCCGCGGCTTCACACTTCAGGAACTGGTGAATTTGCTCAGCGCGGTGATCGCCGATTATTCGGGCGCTGACTACGCCGGCGAAGATCTCGTGACCGCGTTGTGGCGCTTGGCGTTGCCGCACCTGCGCTACCTGACGATCGACGCGATGACCGTCGACGCGAAGTCGGCCAAATCCGACGCCGAACGTGACGACATCGAGCGGATCCAGGCGGACATCGAAGGCATCGTCGCGATGATCTACAAGACGAGCTCCGCCGACGACGACATCGTCGCGGGGATCTCGATCACCAAAGAAGATCTCGAGGCGCTCAAAGAGATCCGCGCCGAGGGCGACGAAGATCTCGATCTGCTCGACGTCGCAACTGCGCGTGCGATCGCCGACATCGATCACGGAGATATCGATTCGTTGATGTCCTCGCTCTACGTGGAGACGCGCGATTCCTTGACCACCAAGATGCTCGACATCTTGATCGTCATCGCGTTCAAGGAGCAGTCCTCCGCGGAATCGGCGATGACCATCGAGCTGATCCAACAGCTCTTCGATTCGTTGCTCGTCGCGCAGCGTTACGGCCACGCGTGTCACTTGGTGAAACGTCTGCGGGACCACCGCGACTCTACCGAGGACCTCAAAGAGAAACACATCGCGAATCATTTACTCCGTATTTTCTCGAGTGAAGCGCGCGTGTTGCCTGTGCTCAACACCTTCAACGACGACTACAAATCGAAGTCGCTCTCCGAGGTGACGGAGTTCTTGCGTGCGCTCGGGCCGTCGATCGTCCCGCACATGTTGAGCGCGCTCGACTCGTTGAGCTCACCGGCGCACCGGCGTTTGGTCTCCGATCTGATCCTCGAGCACGGCATCCCTGATCGCCGAATCCTCGCGGATCGTATGTTGAACGCGAAGTGGTTCTTGGCGCGCGACATCCTCCACATCGCCAGCCGCCTTCCCCTTCACGAGCTCTCGCCGCTGATCGAGATGGGGCTGAAGAGCGAACATCCGAAGGTGCGCGAATACGCGGTGGGTATGTTGCGGCCTTACGCGCGCGGCAATGCGGATCGTCTGATCGCCGAACGTCTGCTGGACGATGATCTCGAGGTCCGTTTGGCGGCGATTCGCGTGGCTGCCGCGCGCCGCACGCCCGATACGCGCGCGGCATTCGAGGTCTTGCTCACGCGCGAAGATCTCCAAGATCGCGAAGCGCGCGAGCTGCGTTTGTTGATGGCCGCTTATGCGGCGATCTGTGGTTCGGACGCGGTACCGCTGCTCGATCGTGTGCTCGCACCGAGCTTGTTCGGTAAAGCGCGCATGGCGGACGCACAGATCGCTGCTGCATTTGCGCTCGGCTCGATCGGTTCACTCGCCGCGACGTCCTCACTGCAGCGCGGGGTGCGCACGCTGAATACGCGCGTGCGTGAAGCGTGTAAAAAAGCGCTCGCCCAATCGGTGGAGAAGTCGCCGAGCGGAGAGATTCCGGTGCCGAACATTCCCCCGGCGAAGTCGGATCCGCTGCAGATTCCGCCGACACCTTCTTCGTCTTGGACTGCGATGTCTCCGCCCGGCGCCGAGCCGACGCCGGTGTTCAATCGCTCCGCGAAAGCGATGGGTATCGCGATCGATGCGCCGAACTTTGGAGATGCGCCACTGCCCGTCGATGAGAAGAAACGCGAACACGCGCAGTATCCGCAGTTCATCTCCGGGCCCGCGCTGGGCCGAGTGCATGCGGTTCAAGCGGGGCGCGAAGAGATGCCGCTCAAGATGTTGGTCGGTTCGCCGGTCGAGCACAACTCGTCGCAGGTCTTCGACCCGAGCGAAGACCTGACGATCGAATCGATCGAAGCTGCGGATCGCGAGCTCGAGCTCATGGACGACGAGCCGGTGCACATCGAGGCGGTGGAAGACGAGCCGATCGCGCTCGATCCGTCGGATCTGGTCATCACCGACAACATCGAGATCATGCCGGATCTCCCGCAGATGCAGCTGCCGGAGCTGGTACGCGAAAAAGTCACGATCAAGGATCAGGTGAAGGTGCCCGCGAAGCGGATACCTGGCCTAACGGACGATCTCTTCTTGGATGACGACGATGTCTGAAGAAAAACGCGTGCTCATGACGCCGAAGCTCCAGATGCTCGGCCGCAGCTTCGTCATGCAGCTCCACATGGTGCTGCGCACGATGCGCATCCACGATCCGTCGAATAAAGCGTTGTTGATCGGCACCGAGAAGCTGAAAGACACGATCAACACCTTGTGGGCCGGCCTCGCGGGTACGGTGCGCGTGCAGTTCGTCGACGACATCGTCTACTTGAACGACGTTCGCCTGCGCATGGACTCCGGTCTGAACGATCAAGTCGAAGCGCTCCGCGAAGAGTTCACGCGTCGCGGCCTCGGCGGTTTGGCGTTTTCGCGACCGGTCGACACCACGGCGCTGCGCGACTTTTTGATCCTCTTCTCGAGGCAGGCCGAGAGTGAAGAGGGTCTCGCTTCGCTGAAACAGTCACTTTCGAATCTCAAAGATCTCGCGCTCGAGCTGCTCGGCCCGCGCTCTTTCGCTGAGGAACATGCGGCTGAAGAGCTGCGCGTCGATCGCAAAACGTTCGCGCTACAAAACTACGCGAAAGCGATCGTGGCAATTCGCGAGTTCGTGGGCGCCCTGAAAGCAGGGCGAGATCCGACCGATGGCCGCCTGCACATCACGCGTATCGTCCAAGACTTCGTGGACATCGCCACGGAGCGCGTGAACTTCTTGATCAAGCTCTCGGCGATCAAACAGGCGAACGAATACGCGTACAACCACGCCGCGAACACGTGTGTACTTTCGATCGTGCTCGGAAAAGCGCTGGAGATCGATCGCCTGGCCTTGGTCGATCTCGGGACCAGCGCGTTGTTGGCGGACATCGGTTTCGCCGTGTTGCCGCCCGAGCTGATCGATCGGCCAGTTGCCCTTTCGGACAGTGAACGGATCCAAGTGCACGACGCCATGGTGCGTCAGATCCGCACCATCATCGGCAAAGGGCGTTTGAGCGAAGCGATGATCCGCCGCGTGATCGTCGCCTACGAGCACAGCCTCCCGTTCGTCGATCCGCTGACGCAGCGAAAGTCGGAGACCCATCTTTTCTCGAGGATTGTCGGGGTTGCCGGCGCTTTTGATGCGCTGACCACCCGGCGGCCTTGGCGAGAAGGTTTCGCGGCGGACGAAGCGCTGCGTATTTTGATCAAGGAGAGCGGTACACGTTTCGATCCGTTGATCGTGCGCGTGTTGGTCAACTTGATGGGGCTCTTTCCGCTTGGCAGCGGTGTCCTTTTGGACAGCGGCGAGCTCGCGGTCGTCTATCACAACTCGAACGATCCTCGGCTGTTCGAGAAACCGTTCGTGCGCATCCTCCGCGACGCGCGCGGCGAAAAAGTGAAACGTACGGTGATCCGCAATCTGGCCGCACACGAAGGCCCCGGCGGTATGATCACCGGCCTCGCCAAAGCTGAGGACATGCAGCAGTTCGACGCGGGCGCAGCGATTATTTTTTAGGCGGTTCTCGGTCGCTGGGATCTTTTGCGTCTTCGACGTGTTCGACGAACGTCGGAACGCGCCGGATCGGCACGCGTCCGAGCGCTTCTTTTTTCGGAAGTGGCGGCGGCGATGGAGGTCGCGCCGGCGCAGAAGGCGGTGCTTTCGGCGTCTCCAACATCAGATCGTCGGCGAGCCCCGAAAAACCGGCAGGTTTTTGCTCCTTCGAGGCCTCTTTCAGGCCCTTGGGCTCCTTGGCGTCTTTGAGCTCCTTGGCCTCTTTGGATTCCTTCGGTCGCGGGCCCGGCTTGTCCCAGGTGGCGAGCGCGTCGTCCCAGCCGGAAGCGGAGTCGCTCCACGAGGGTGGCCGCTTCGGCGGAGACTTCGGTTTCGGCGGACCGATCGCGTGTTCGGTCGGCTCGAGGAAAGGATCAGACGCCTGTGCCGCGAGCGCGTTCGATCCATAAGGCGCGACGATCGGCTCCTCGAAGCGGATCACCGGCGCCGAAGCGTCCTTCTTCGGAGGGAACGGCGGCGAAGGTGTCGGCGTCACCGCCATGTTGATCACCGGATTACTCTTGCTCGGCGTCATCGCGACCTGCCGCATCGGCGGCAACGACTCGAACGGCGCGTAAGGCTGCGTGAGCAACGGCGTCGGCGCAGGCGCGGTCGGGCGCACCAGCGGCGCATAACCGCTCAGATCGGGCGTGGAGATCGACGGCGCCTGGATCTTCGGAGGCGTCGGTTTCATCGAACGATGGTGCGCTTCATCGAGGCGGCGCATCGCTTCGATCATCAGATACGTGTTCGGCTTGGTGATGTTCTCAGGGACAGTAGAGCCGCGATACTCGATACGGAACAAACCATCTGCGGGCCGCACCAATAGATAAAACGCTTCTTCGCCGAGCAGCTCTCCGCAAAGCGCGCCTCTGAGATTTCCGGAGCGCAAATTGACCTCGCCGGATCGCCCGTCGGTGTAGTTCAGCACTACATGCGCCGTCTTTTTACCGAGCTCCAGGCTCTGCACGATGTCCAGCGCGGTCATGTCTTTGAGCGAGCCGCTGACCCCGTTGAAGGTCGGCGCGGCGGCCACGTTTTTGCGCCCGCCGCTCCGCTTCTGAATCTCACGCCGCACCTTCGATGCGGTCAGCTCGAGCGCGAATGGTTTGATGATGAAGTCGTCCGCGCCCAGCTCCAGCGCCTTCGCCTGGCGCTCTTCATCGCCGCGCGAAGACGAGATGAACACCGCAGCATCTGAATTCTTCGAACGCAGCTCGAGCAAGATATTGAAGCCGTCGATCTTCGGAAGCGCCGCGTCGATGATCGCCACCGCAGGTTGACGTTCCCGGCACACTTCGCGCGCGAGCTTTCCGTCCTCGGCGATCAACACCTCGCATTCCTCCGCGCGGATGCGATCGATCAGATCGGCGATGGACGATGGATCACCGTCGGCGATCAACACCAGCGGCGGCCCGCTCGGCGTTGCTTCGACCGGAGTACCTGTACCAAAGATCGGTTCGGACGCGACCTCGGCTTCGGGCTGCTCACCGTACCATTTGTTAATGATCGTCCGGATCGACGAACGTTTCGCCAAAAAAGCGACCACGTCGTTCACGCCGAGGACGACCTTCGTCTCCAAGATCGCGCGGTCGTCGTAAGGATCGCTGACCGCGAGCCGTACCGAACGTTCGTCTTCGTTGATGGAGATCGGGACCATCAGTGTCGCGTCCGCGGCTTCGCGCGGGAAACGTTTCAACACCTTCACCGGCGGAGGAAGGCCGCTGAGATCGTCCTGCGAGATCGACGGCATTCCGGACTGCGTCGACAGCGCACGAAGCAGATCCTCTTCGCTGATGTTGCCCGCCGCGAGCAACAGCTCGCCGATGCGTCCGCCACGAGCGCGTTGTTCGGCGAGCCCCAGCTCGAGATCGCCGCCGTTGATCGCACCCTGCGTGATGAGAATTTCGCCGAGCGCGATCTTGTGCGCGCCGGCCATGGAGAGCCCCGAAACTTCGGAGATATTGCTGGCCGCGCGAAAGCCGCTCACCGCAGAGATCACGCTCTCCGACGATTCGCTCGGCGGCATACGCGGGCTGCTGCCGTAGCCGCCCGAGGTATTGCCGAACTGCCGGCGCATATAGACCGCGAGATCGCGGGTCGCGGCGCGGCGCGGGAGAGAATCGGCGACGCGCGAAAGCTCGCCGAGCAACGCGCCCATGGTCTGGTAACGCATGTTGCGATCGCGGGCGAGCGCCTTGGCGCAGATGCGGTCGACGCTCGGCGGAACTTCCGAGTTGATCGAAGACGGCGGCGGGATGACGTGTGAGACGATCATCTTCACCGTCTCTTTGTGTTCTTTGCCGCGGAACAAACGTTGTCCCGTGAGCATCTCGTAGAGCACGACGCCGGCGCTGAAGATGTCCGAACGTTGATCGATCTCTTGGCCCATCACTTGTTCGGGCGACATGTACCCGAACTTTCCGTGCAGATTTCCCGGGAGCTGAAAGCCTTCTTTTTCGGCGATCACGCGCGCGATGCCGAAGTCGGTGACCTTCACCTCACCTTCGTAGGAGATGAGGATGTTCTGCGGAGAGATGTCGCGGTGGATGATGCCGAGCGGTAAGCCGTCGGAGTTGCGCATGCGCTGCGCGTAGTCGAGCCCGGTCATGAACTCGGTCGCGATACACAAGGACAGCGGAAGCGGAAGTCGCTCTTTGCGGCGATAGGTGTTCGAGAGGACAGCTGCGAGATCTCTCCCGCGCACGTACTCCATGGCGATGAAGACCTGGCGATCGATCTCACCGAGGTCGAGCACCTGCACCACGTTGAAGTGTTGGAGCGACGCGGCGAGCTTCGCCTCGTTGATCAACATCTGCGCGAAGGTGCGGTTCGAGCTGTAGCGGGGGAGGATCTTTTTGAGCGCGATCAGCTTTTCAAAGCCCGAGTATCCCTGCATCTTGGCAAGGAAGATTTCCGCCATTCCGCCGTCGCCGATCCGGTCGAGGATGATGTACGGACCGAACCGCTGTACGCCGGCCGAGGCCACTTGTGCCGACCATACACGAGCGCTAGGACATAGCGCGATGTCGCATTCGCCCGCATTGAGAGCGACAACGCTCGTCCTCCTGCTCGCCGCCGCGTGTTCGGATAGTAAGCCCGACGCAGGGGAGCCCGACGGAGGGATCGCGCTCGATGCGATCACGTATGCGGACGCGGTCGTCGCGCCCGACGTTTTGCCGCTTCGTCCTGACGCATCTCTCGTCGTTCCGCACGACGGCGGTGGCAGCGCGAGCTGCACTGTGACCTGCGATTGTCCGCAGGGCTTGGCGTGCGTCAACAATGTCTGCGAAGCGCTGGTGAACCCGGTCTATTGCTGCGACAAACCGGCCTGTCCAGGTGGACAGGTATGCCTCGACCTGGCCGAAAGACCAGACAGCTGTCCCACGCCACCGGATGCAGGACCGGATGCGGGCGCCCCTGATCTCGGCTCCGGATACGTCGGCGCTAACTGCGAACAAGACACCGACTGCACGCAGGTCCCCGGGATGACCTGTTGGACACGCGACGAAGCGCCGTTCATCTGGGGCTACTGCACAGTCCAGGATTGTGTCGTCGACGGCGATTGTCCCATGGGCGCGCGCTGTCTGGGTTTCAACGTCGGCGGCCCCGTACCGCTCACCGGATGTTTGCAGGAGTGCCTGACCGACAGCTCGTGTCGCTCCGATGCGTTCTGTCTGCCGATCGCCACGGTCGGCTTCTCTGTCTGTTTACCCGATTGTCGCGACGATCTCCTCGACTGCGGTCCGCGCGACGGCACGCAATGGTGCAATCGCACCAGCGGACAATGCGAAGCGAACAACACGAGCAATCAAAATGCCGACGTCGGCGACGCGTGTATTTCCAACCAAGACTGCGGCGCCGGCGATGTCTGCATGGGCGAAATCGGGCTCGGATTTCCCGGCGGTTTGTGCACGCACGTCTGCTCCGGATTGCCCGAGTCGACGCCCTGCAGCGTCAACGAGACCTGCCAAGATTTCCTCGGCATCGGTTTATGTTTCCGCGATTGTGTCGGCACCACCTGTCCGAGTCGCGCGACCGCGACCTGCGGCATTCTCGAAGCCTCGTGGTTGCAGCCGAGCTGCTTCCCGCTCTAGCTCATGACTTCACGTCTCCACATCATCGACGGCTCCGGCTACATTTTCCGGGCATATTACGCGATCCGCGCGCTCTCCACGGCGGGCGGAGAATCGACGAACGCAGTCTACGGTTTCACCACGATGATCCAAAAAGCGCTCCGCGAGGAACGCCCGGAGTTGATCGCGATGACCTTCGACGCTCCCGGCGGGAGCAGCTTTCGTCGCGAGATTTATACTGAATATAAAGCGACCCGTTCGCCGCCGCCCGAGGATCTGCCCGCGCAGATCCCGCGCATTCACGAGATCACCGAAGCCTTTCGAATGCCGAAGTTCATGGTGCCCGGCATCGAAGCGGACGACATCATCGCCACGCTGACGAAGATGGCGCTCGAGGCCGGCCTCGATGTTCAGATCATCACCGGCGACAAAGATCTCATGCAGCTCGTCTCCGATCGCGTGGAGATCTACGAGCCGATGAAGAACGTCCGCTTCCACAGAAAAGAAGTGGAAGAGAAGTACGGCGTTCCTCCGGAGAAGCTGCTCGACGCGCTCTCCTTGTGTGGCGACACCAGCGACAACATTCCCGGCGTGGCCGGTGTCGGGCTGAAAACTGCGGCCAAGCTGCTCGCCGATCACGGCGATCTCGAAGGTGTGTTGCGCGCGGCGAGCGAAGGCCGCGTCAAAGGCAAAGTCGGCCAATCGCTCGCAGAACAAGCGGAGAACGCGCGACTTTCGAAGCGCCTGATCACGCTCAAAGACGACGTGCCGCTCGGCGTCACGATCGAAGACCTGCGTTATCACGGTCCCGACGCGCCGCGGCTGCGCCAGCTCTTCGTCGATCTCGAGTTCAAACGTTTGATCCCGACGATCGAGGAAGAAGCGCAAGGCCCCGCGCAAGCCGGAAGGATGGACGCCGACGACGAGTCGACGGTCGTCCCCGACGTCAAAGAGACGATCGATCGCGATAACTATCGTGTCCTCACGGACATCAACGGCGTGAAGGCGCTGGTCGCCGAGCTCCAGGGGACAAAGAAGATCTCCATCGCGGTGGAGACGACGACGACGCGTTCGGTCGACACCGAGCTCCTCGGGATGAGCCTCGTCTGGGAACGAGGGCAGGGCGCGTACATCACGGTGCGCGATCAGCAAGCTTTGTTCGATGCGTTGCGGCCTGTACTAGAGGACAGTAGTGTCCAAAAGATCAGCTCGGAGCTGAAGATGGTCGTGGCGCTGGCGGAACGCTGCGGAATCTTGGTGCAAGGTTTGGCGTTCGATTCGACGATCGCCTCGCACCTGCTCGAGCCCGACGAGACCGGTCACAGCCCGACGTTGGTCTCGAGACGTTATCTCGGCCACGAACCGCTGGAACGTCCCGCAAAAACCGCGTTCGAAACGATCATCGTCCCGGAAGCGGCGAAGTTGGTCGGCGAACGGGCGGAGATCGCTTATCGCGCCGCCGACGTGATGAAGAAACCGCTCGATAAAGTCGAGCTCTTCCATGTGCTCAAAGACGTGGAGATTCCGCTGGTACCGGTGTTGGCGCGGATGGAGCTTTCGGGCATCCGTATCGACGTCGAAAAGCTCGCGGGCATGTCTTCGAAGTTCGCCGAGGAGCTCGAGAAGCTGGAAAAAGCTTGTTACGAGGCCGCGGGCAAAGAGTTCAACATCGGCTCACCGAAACAGCTGCAAGTGATCTTGTTCGACGAGCTGCAGCTGAAATCGGGCAAACGAACGAAGACCGGCGCGTCGACGGATCACTCGGTGCTCGAGGTGTTGGCCAACGAACATCCGCTGCCGCAAGCGATCCTCGACTACCGGCAAGTGCAAAAGTTGAAGTCGACCTATGTCGATGCGCTGCCGAAGATGGTGTCCCCGAAGACAGGTCGCGTACACACCGTTTTTTCGCAGTCGGTCGCCGCAACGGGGCGCCTCTCCTCGACAGATCCGAATCTGCAGAACATTCCGATCCGCAGCGAGCTCGGCCGCACGTTGCGCAAAGTGTTCGTCGCCGATCCGGGATGGATGTTGATCTCGGTCGACTACTCGCAGATCGAGCTGCGAGTTTTGGCGCACTTCTCTGAAGATCCGATCTTGAACGACGCGTTCAGCCGCGGGATCGACGTCCACACGCGAACCGCCGCCGCGCTCTTCGAGATCGATCCTTCGGCCGTGTCGCGCGAACAACGCACGCAAGCCAAGGCGGTCAATTTCGGCGTGTTGTACGGCATGGGTCCGGTGCGTTTGGCGCGCGATCTGAAGATTCCGCGGCGGATGGCTTCGAAGTTCGTCGATGACTATTTCGAGCGGCAAAAAGGCGTAAAAAAGTACGTCGACGACACGTTGAGCTTTGCGCGCGCCAACGGTTACGTGACCACTTTGCTCGGACGCCGGCGTTGGATCGCCGACATCAACTCGAACAATCGCGGCGCACGCGCACAAGCCGAACGCATCGCGACGAACACGCCGATCCAAGGCAGCGCGGCCGACCTGATCAAGCTGGCGATGATCCGCTTGGATGGTCGACTGAGAGAGGAACGCCTGAGCGCGCGGCTGTTGTTGCAGGTGCACGACGAGCTGCTCGTCGAAGCGAAGGAAGACGAAGCGGAGAAGGTCGCCGCCCTGGTGAAGAGCGAGATGGAGGGCGTGTATCCGCTCAAGGCGCAGCTCTTTGCCGAAGCCCATTGGGGCAAGAGCTGGGACGACGCGCATTGAGATTCGGGCCGTGCTAGCGTGCCCGCGTGCCTAAGCGCAGCGGCGGTCTCGCGGCGCGCGTGCGTGAGCTCGAAGACGAGCTGCGCGATTTGCGCGGAGAGCTCGAGCGATCGGAGCGTCGTGTCGAGGCGATGAAACAGATCGGGCGAGCGCTCGGTTCACACCTCGATCTCACGCCGCTGCTCGCAGAGATCGTCGCTCGTACCACGGAATTGCTCGAGGCGGATCGTTCGACCTTGTTCTTGGTCGATCCCGAAAAACAAGAGCTCTGGTCGAAGGTGCTCGAAGGAACCGAGCTGCACGAGATCCGCGTGCCCATCGGCGTCGGCCTCGCGGGTTGGGTGGCGCAAACCGGCAAGTCGCTGAACATCCGCGACGCGTACCAAGACGAACGTTTCAACCGCGAGTTCGACAAGAAGTCGGGATACCAAACGCGTTGCATGTTGGTCTGGCCGATCAGGCGCCCAAAAGGCGGCGAGATGATCGGCGTGATCCAAGTGCTCAACAAACGAAGCGGCGTGTTCAACGCGACCGACGAACGTTTGATTGAAGCGATCGCCTCGGAGATCGGCGTCGCGCTCGAGGTGTCGACGCTCTACCGCGAGCTGGTTCAGCGGAACAAATCGTTGGAACGTGCGCGGAGTGAGCTGGCGTTGTTGTTCGAGACCGAACGCGCGATCTCGCAGTCGGAGAGCCTGCAAGAGATGTTGGGCTCGATCCTCCAAACTGCGATGAGCACGCTGTCCGCAAGGGCAGGTGCGATCCACATGCTCGACGAACGCGGCGTGAACCTGGAGACGATCGCTTCCACGGGAGAGATCAAAGAAGGCGTCGCGGATCGTGTGTTGAAGAGCGGCGAACCGATCGTGGAGAGCGATCTCGCCGCCGTCCCCATTCAAACGAAACAGCAGGGCACGATCGGTGTGTTCGAGCTGATTCACAAAAACAAAAAGCTCAACAAAGAGGACGTGAAAGCGCTGACCGTGGTTGCCGCGCAAGCCGGCCGGGCGATCACCTCCGAGACGCGCAGGAAAGAGCGCGACCGTTCCGAGCGGCTGACGACGATCGGCCGCATGTTGTCGGGCGTGGTGCACGATCTGCGTACGCCGCTGACGTTGATCGGCGGTTACGCGCAGATGATGTCGATGAGCGACGACACCGCAGAGCGCGAACAATATGCACACTTGGTGTTGAAACAGATCGATATCGTCTCCGCGATGACCAAAGATCTGCTCGCATTCGCGCGCGGCGAACGCACGATCTTGATCCGCAAAGTCTACGTCCAGAATTTCATGAAAGAGATGGGCGACTCGCTGGAGAAAGAGCTGGAAGGAAGCGGCGTCGAGCTCGAGCTGGATGTGAAATACAAAGGTGCTTCACGCTTCGACGAAACAAAGCTGCGCCGCGTCTTTCACAACATCGCGCGCAACGCACGTGAAGCGATGCCGGGCGGCGGCAAGTTCGTCATCGCGGTGTCGAAGAAAGACGGCGAGCTGGTCTTCAACTTCAAAGACACCGGCGCCGGCATCCCGAAGGAGCTGGAGGGGAAGATGTTTCGACCGTTCTCCACTGCGGGAAAAGTCGGCGGAACGGGCCTCGGCTTGGCGATGGTGAAACAGATCGCCGAAGAACACGGCGGTAGCGTGAATTACGTGAGCTCGAAGAAAGGAACGACGTTCACGCTGCGAATGCCCGGCTAGTCGATCGACCGAGCACTAACGGGACTCGCGAAGAAGCGCGTCGATGGTCGCTTGATCCGCGCCGGGGAACTCGTAGTCATCGAGATCCGAAGGCGACACCCACTTGAAGTCGTGGACGCCGATCTTCGCAATGCGGTTCTCGGGTGAGAGCAACTTGCAGCGGTAGACGCGAAAATCGATCACATACGCGGAGTATTCGTGCGTGACGGCCACCGAAGCGACGCCGACATCGACGTCGACGTGCATCTCTTCGCGCAGCTCACGTTTGAGCGCTTCGACGTCGGTCTCGCCTTCTTCGACACGTCCGCCCGGAAACTCCCACAACAGCGGGAGAGAGCTCGACGGCTTGCGTTGAGTGATGAGGTACTTGCCGTCGCGCTCGATCTGCGCTGCGACGACCCTGATCTGCCGCTTGCTCATCTCCGCCGCCTCAAGGTGCGAAGAATGCCACAAGACCGCGACGGAGACCACGGATTGCATGACAGCCGTCCCCGGTGAGGTCGAATCGCGTCTGAGCAGGGAGCTGCTGCATCGTCTCTTTTTTGTATGCCTCGGCGAGCCAGCCGACCGTCTCCACCAGATCCCCCGCGACCTGCCGCATTTTCGCGGAGCTCACCGCGTCGGCCTCGAAGAGCCCGTAGTCCTTCGCGAGCGCAAAGGTTTCAAGGACGTGCCCGTAGAATTTGAGTTCTTGCACCAAGAGCACCCAGCGATATTTCGGCTCGTTCCACAGCGCTTCTTTGTAGATGCGACGCTCGGCATCCCAGCGGAACAACACTAAATCGAGCTGTCTCTTCACGCGTTCGATCAGCAGCGGATCCTTCACCACGCTCGCCGCGACCACGGCGGCCTGCACGAAGTGCAAACCACCACAGTGATGCGCGTAGATCCCTTGCTTCCGTTTTTCCACGAGCTCGGGATGACCGGCCCACACGTCGAAGATGCTCTGCTCCTGCTCGAGACGATCGACGGTCCTCGCCGCCACTTCGCGAAACGGATAAGACCTCGCCGGCGTATCGACCTTCTCCAGCGATTTGTTCCCGAGGAGCATGGCGTACGCGGTCCACGCGTAGTTGCGCCAACCGGAGTCGTCGGTCGGAAACGCAAAACGTTTCTCCGCGTCCTCGAAGATCTCGCGCAGCTTCACTTTGCCGCCGCCCTTCAACTTGAAGGAACGCGTCTGGGGAACGCCCGACTCGATCAAGGTCTTCAGCAAGAGATCTTTGTGCGGTTCGACCGGAAACCCCGTCGTCTCCGAGGTCGCTGGAAACGCATAACCTTGGGGGCCCTTCTTCAAGAAATCGCCGACGATGACGTCGATCGCCAAGCGCCCGTCGGGAACCTTCAGCTCCGGACCGAAGCCCACGATTCCATGCGCCAGCGCCCAAGGATTCTGCGGATCGGTCGCGCCTTCCTTCACCCAACCTTCGAGATCAGCGAGCGCCTTCTCGGCTTCTTGCCGCGTCGCTTCTTTGATCGGCGGAGCGGCCCGCCCCTTCTTTGCTTCGGCGACACCCGAATCCGCGGGGACGAGAGGCTGCGCGGCGGCGTCGGCCGGCGTCTCTTTGGGCGTCGAGCACGAAGCGAGAAGAAGAGCGACGATCGTCAATCTGCGCACGCGGTCACCCTAGAACTTATTCGGCGACGGCGTCGAGCACGATGGAAGCCGCAAAACCCACGACCGCCACGGCAAATCCGGTGACCGCCAGCGCCGAGCTCGTTTTCGCCGAGCTCCTGAGCTCCTCCACTTCCTCGATCGGCGCGCCGCTGTAACGGGCCGTCCGTTCGTCGTCCACCTTCGACATCGCGTCCATGCTGAACAACGCGCCGGCGATCCCGCCCGCGACACCGCCGCCGAGCGCGAGATATGCGCTGAGCGGGGTCTCGTGTGTTTTTACTTCGGCGAGGACCGGTTCCGTGATCATTTCGGGCGCACTGGCCTTTGGTACAGGTTGCGCATCGAGCTTCACGCCGACTTTGAGCGTCGTCGCCGGCTCGACCACCGCGTCGACGTGTTTCGGCAGATAACCGTGCCGCCGCACATCGATCGAATACGCGCCCGGCTTCATGGTCGTGGTGAACGGAGTTGCGCGGGCATATTCTTCGCCCGCGATCTGCACGATCGCGCCCGCGGGTTGCGACTCGATCGTGACTTCGGACGCGCAGCGATTCTCGAAGATTGCCAGATCATTTTTCGCGCGCGCGAGCAGCGCACAATCACCGCACAGCTTGAAGAAACGTTTCAATTCGCCGAGCGCTTGTGGACAGTGATCGCCCCAGGCGTCGTAAGCGCGCGCGGACAACAACACCAGCTCGGGATCATCGGGGAGCACGCGCAGCGCTTGATCGAGCTGCGCCACGGCGTCCGCATGATTTCCGTCCAAGCTCGCGCGTTCCGCACCTCGCTTGAACAGCTCGATCTTCGCTTTTTGCGCGCGGGTCAGCGGCTCTGCACGCGCTTGCAGAGCGATCGTACACATCGCGATCGCAGCGATCCCCCGCAGCATCGCGCGGATGTTATTCGTCCCCGGGGACCTCGTAAAGCTTCGACAGCTTTTTCGAGCGGACATCGAATCGATAGTGGGTTCTTTGGATCGCCAGCTCGAACGCGTCATCCGAAATCCAGCGCACGAAAGACGCTGTTTTCGATTTCGGGAGGCGTGTTTCGGTCGCGGAAAACAGCCCGGTTTTGATCCACGCTCTCCATTGTTTGGTCGAGAGCACGGCTGCGGAAGGTGACAACACAGCGTGCTCACCGTCCGGCGACCACGACCAAAGTGTGTGCTCCCCGGAAGGTGCTTTGCGCATTTCGAGCGTTTCGAGATCGACGACGTAGACCTCGCTCGCATCTTCCTGCTCCGCCACATAGATGACGGCCGCTTTTCCGGGATCGTTTTTCACGACACGCGCGATGCGACCGCGCAAAGTGAGCTTCTTCTTCGGGACCTCACCCTCGAAGATGGTCATTTCGCCGTCGCCGGTTTGTGCAATTCGGCGCGCAGGTCTTTCGTTGTTCGGCAAAAAGACATCTTCTCCGCTCGAATCTTCCCAAAAGCGATCGAGCGCAGCGTCATCGGCTGCGGCTGAGGTGTGCTCGAGGACAGCGACCGATTTTTTCTTGGCCACCGCGCGTTGCATGACTCCGCTGCGGGCGATCGCCCCGTCTTCACCGGCGATCGTCCGGCGCACGCGTTTCTTCACCAACAGCGATTTTTTCGCAGAGAAGAAGACGTACATCTCCGCTTCACCCTCGACGTGTTCCGCGCCGCGCGCTTCGATCAACGTTCCGCGGAGCGCGAGCTCGGGATCGCCGTCGCCGTCGGCGTCCGCGAGAAAGGCGACGATGCCTTCCAGATGCGAGCCTTCATCGCCGATGCGAATGATTTGGACCGGCGCCAAACTTTTCTTCTCGCGTTTGAAGGCGACCGCGTATTGCCGCAGCGGCCGATCTGCGCCACGCGTCCGACAGCTGAGGATCGCAGCGCGCGCACGTCCCGGAAATGGAGTGCTCGCTTCGACGATCAGCTCGACGCCGAATCGCGCATCGACCTCGATGTCCTCGAGCGAGCTCACCTTCGACAACATGGGGCGCACGTCTTCGCAGGCCGCACCTCCCGAGCGCGCGAGCACAGTCGCCGACGCGATGCTCCCGCTCGGTGCTTCGGCGACGAGCAACATCATCGCGCCGAGCCATGCCTGCAAAACCGCCAGATTCCCCCCGAAAGCGAGGACGACGTTACCGCCTTCACCCGCACCATGCCGAGAAAAATGACCGCGGCCACGCATTCGCGCGTGGTCATCGATCTCATTTAGGATACGTCTCCCAACGATGAATAAGTCCCAACGCCTGATCCTCATCCCTCTCGTTCCGCTGCTCTTCGCCGCCTGCGGAGGCGGCCCCGACATCGATAAGGTCAAAGAAGACTTCAACAACCCGAGCGGTTCGGTGAGCAGCAAAGAAGCCATCATCGCCGCAAACGGCGAGCGCGACGCGAGCGGTCCCGGTATCTCGCTCGCCGGCGGGGGCGTTCCGGGCGCAGCACTCATGGCCGCGCGATCGGAGCCGGCGCTCGAAGAGCTGAGCGCGATGCGCGGATTCAGCTTCAAAGCCGAGAGCCTCTTCGCCGCGCTCAAAGCGAAGTCCAAACAACAAGCGTTGAGCGCCGCGCAGTTCGAAACGAACGCCGGTTGTCACGACAGCGAAGTCGCACGCGAAGCGTACGCAGACATGATCAGCGACCTCTTCCTCGACGCGTTGAACCCGCTCGGCGGCGATCTCGACGGCAGCGCCGACTACGAGCTCGATCTCGCGAGCTGCTCCGAAGGCCGACTTAGCGGAAATCTCGAAGTCGAGCTCGAGGTCGAGCTCTCCGAGAATCGTTTCGTCTTCCGCGTCACCGAAAACTTCGACAACGTATGCGAGATCGGAGGCGTCGAGTCGTGCGTCAACGGTGAGCTGATCATGGAAGCCGAAGCGAACAACAGCGGCTCCGCAGCCGAAAACTTCACCTTCGTCGTCGCGTGGGAGCTCGACACCCGTTGGAACGACAGCGGCACGTCCCGCGAAGCGACCGTCTCCGGCGGCTTGCGTCTGGCGTCGATGACGACCATGGAGATGGCGACCAGCACGGTCGAATATTTGTTCTACGTCAACACGCCCGAAGGCGACGAAGCCTCCTATGTCTTCCGCGCCACCGCGGACGAAATGGGTAACGGCACGCTCGAAATCCGCGGTCGCGACGGCTCGCTCACCTGCTCAGTGAACGACGGCGGCGGAATGTGCACTTCGACCGGCACCGACGGCATGGCGACCCTGACCTGGACCGCCGCCGAAGCCGCCGGATTGCCGGAAGAGTATTACGAAGACTAGTCCTCCCCGCCGATGAAGAAACAGAACGTATCGTCGCTGTCCTGTTGAGTGCTCGGCTCGCGACAGTCATGTCCAGATGGACAGGTTGCCGTCGAAGTGCATGTATCGCCGACACTCTCGTGTGCGATCAAACTGCATAAATTATCGCTACAGTCGACCTGATAGCGATTCGCTTGGAATCCAGAATCGATGAACGGCTGCTCCAGCTCTGGACAGCCGATCGCCGGACACGCTTCTGGGCTCTCGAACTGCTCGTAGAAGTCCATCAGCGCTGTTTTGCTGATCGCGGTGAGGTTGCCTTGCGGCCACCCTATTGCGCAGTCGCAAGTCGAGGGTTGGTTCCGCACCATGATGCAGTCGCCCGGGATGCCGCAGGCCTGAAACTCGCGAAGCTCTTCTTCGTCGAGAGGCACCGTGCTCTTTCCAGGGCACGCGGAGAGGAGCACTGCGGTGATGAGTCCAAAAACGATCCGTCCCATGTTCGGCCGCCTGTGCACGTGAAGGGCCAACGTCGTTTCGCCGCGGATCGAGCGGGTAGGCCGCGAAAACAAACGGCGATCGCGTCGCGACTGGTTTTCGAAAACGTCCGAAATTCGAAGGATTCGTGGTGGTGTCCTAGTTTCATTCTGAGGCGTTGTCGGGCTCCGACAATCAAGCGGTGCCGGTCACTATGACGGGCACGATGGCGATCCTCCGTGAGAAGACGATCTGGAAGCGACCGCGGGTAGCACCTGTCCGAACGGACAAGCTCAACCGGGTAGAGCAGGCGAACGTGCGCAAGGCGCTCCGTCGTCTCCGGGTGGAGTTCGGGTCATGCGAGAAACTCGGCGTAGCGTTGAAGAAGAAGGGTGACACGATCTCGCGATCGATGCGGACCTACGGGAAGCCGACGCTCGGGATGGCGCTAGCGATCGCGCGCCTCACGGGTGCTCGGATCGACGACGTGCTCAGCGGGGCTTTTTTGAGGTACGGCGTGTGCCCGACGTGCGGGCGCTGCGACGATCAGTCTCGATAGGTTCGGCCTGCGCAGAGGCGAGTAATACCTCGCGCGCCCATCGGCTCACAGGCTGACCAGCGCGCGCCGCAGCGGCTTCGATCAGATCGTATTCATCGGCTGACATGCGCAGCGTGAAGACGCGCGCCTTGCGCTCATCCTCCGCAACGGGTGGCCTTCCCGGGCCTCGCTTCTCCTCGCTCAAAACGGCACCCCCACGTCGCTCACCGCGGCCTCTGCTGCGTCCATCATCTCTTCCATGCTCCACAGGTGATCGCTGACTCCAGCGGCCATCGCAGGCGTAGTGCGCAGCGTTTTGTGCGTGCGCACGAAATTGTAGTGCGCGAAGTGAAGGCCCGTCGCTGCGACGTGGTTCTCGATCTTCTTCGAGAAGCCGTTCGTCAGGCGCGTAAAGCGACGCATCGACATCCGCATGGTGAGGTTCTGACGCTCAACGTAGCTCGTGCTCACCAGCTCGGCGATCGGCTCGCCAACGATCGGCGTCTTCTCGATCCCGGTGACTCGCGGAGGGCTGTACCTACCCGGGCCGGTCGCCGTTGCTTCGAAGGCTTTTTACAATCTGACCGTAGTCGACATCGCGACCGAACGAATCCGAGATCGATTTGACGTAGAGCTTGAGGCCGTCGGACGAGATCTGAACGCGGTTCTTCAGGCGACGTGAGAGATCGTCGATGAAGAGATCGGTCGTGGCGCGATCGCGCTTGCCCGTCATGAACGACGGCACAAGCTTGGTCTCAGCGTCGATCGCAACGTAGGTCCAACAATCACCGACGCGCGACGCATCATCTTTTGCCTTCACCTGGCGTTGTTTCTTGCCGATAAAGGCCCAGAACTCGTCGATCTCGAGACGCGTGCACGAGAGGTTGCGCATGCGCTCATCGAGAAGAACGATGCAGCCTTCGCCGACGCGAACGAGGAGCTTCATGATCGTGTCGCGGTGAACGCCCGTCATGCGCTCGGTCGACCGGATCGATGATCCTTCGACCAGTGCCGCGAGCACTGCGAGTTGTTTTGCGCGAGGAAGAACGTTCGCCATGAGGATTGTTGTAATACTTTTATTAGTTCGCGTCAAGCATCGACAGGCATATGGTATACCGCATGCCTGCCTGCGCGACTGCCGCCCTTGATCTGTACCCGTTGCATGCGTTACAGGGCCTCGTCGCTTTGCGGGCCAACGGGCTGAGAGGCGCAGATATGCTTTTCTCTCCGGCTACGAAACCCAATTAAATTAGGGGCAAAAGCATGCGCATACCATCGATGAGAGTCGAGTTGACTTCCGCGCAGAACTGATCAAAGGTCAAGTATGGGTTTTACTGTGAGGCCGGATGGTTCGATTGAGGCTGAGACGGTCGACGAAGCCATCGCACTCTCGAGGCGAATCACGAAGCACCAAGAGCAACCACAGGGGGCTCTGTTTCCCGTTAACGGTGAGAAACGAGCGGAGGCTGCCGTTACGAAGGGCTGGCCGAGTTTCTTGAAGCTGACCGAAGGGACGACGCAGAGAGCTTTTCTTGAGGCTCTTGCGGCTGCGCCGGAAGGTCGAACGCTGGAAGAGATGCGCGACATTCTAAAGCAGGATTCAACCAGTCAGGTTGCGGGGATCATCACTGCTCTGAAAAAGAACGCGAAGAAAGCCGCTGTTGATCCTGACGCTATTTTTGATCGCACCGTTCACGGGCCCAGGAGCTCGCGCAAGATCACCTACAAACTCAGCGGCGCACTGAAGCCGCTGCTCAAGACCTGAGTCTCAGGTTTCAAGGGAGGCAGCCGTGTACTTCGGGCGTACAAAAACAAAGGGCTGAATCGTTCGAGGGTGTATCAGACCCGACGAACGATCAGCCCCGAACCAGTCAGGCACCTTGCGAGTGCGCTGCCCAGCCAACACAAGCAGCGTCTCTTCCTTCGGGCGGCTAGTCAAGAGCGGCGTGCGGCAGGGTCACGTCCGCTCGAACCGAGGTTCGTGAATCTCGGGTGGAGATCTGCCCATGATCGGAGAAAGCTCCGTCACCCCCATGGAATTGCGTCTACTTCGCTGGAAGGCAATCCGAACGAGTCACGACGTAACATCCGCAGCTCGGCCATAAAGTGATCAGCGCGGACGACTCGGCTTTTTCTTGTCGCGTCATCCGCGCCTTCCACCTGGAAGCCGCGCCGTTCACTGGCGTGATTACGGGGCTCTACATCCTAAGGCCCGCAGCTGTAACTGCGTGGGGTTCGATTCCCGCGGCTTCCGCTTCAAAACCTAGCACACCGTCCATCAATTCCGCGATCGCGCATCCGCGACGATCGCCGCGCGCACGGCTGCGACGGCGCTATCAACCGGACCGACGTGGAGCACCGCGTAGAACCGGCGCCGGCCGGGCTCCGTCTCGTGGCTCCACGCGTACGCCTTCCGAGCTTGGGGATGGCGCACGAGCTCGAACACCTGCACCTCGCCATCCCAAACGATCGCACCCTCGAACGTCTCGTGCACGGGTACGCTCTCAAGAAACTTCGAGTCGACTCCGTGCGTGTACTTGATCGCTTCTCGAAGGGCGTCGACACCGGCCTCATCCATGATCGCGAGCCTGCACGATCGGCCGTCGAGCGTCATCGGCTGAAAACTTCAAACTAGGACACCACCGGATTCGTCCGAAAACCGGAGACGTCCGTCCGGATTTCGGACGTTGTCCGTCCGGACAGCTCAATTTTTCGGATCCGCGTTCGAAAGAAGATCGGCATGTCCGTTGCTGATGGGGCCGGCGTGCCCGAGACGGTCGGCTCGGTCGGGGTTCGTGCGCTCGCGTTCCTGTGTGGTGCGGGGATCGCGGTGATCCTCGCGAGCGTCACGGGCGTGTTCGGTCCGAAAGAGGAGGTGTCTCGCGTGGAGCCGAAGGCGGTCGCGTTGGTGATGACGCCGTCCGAGATGCGCCAAGAGATCGCGCGCGTAAACCGAAGTGAGCTCGGAGAAAGAGAGGCCGCGAAGGGAAGGATCATCGCGGCGCTGCTTCATGGAAGAGACGACGCAGGCTCGACGACCGAAGTGCGAGCCTGCATCGAGGAAGTGAGCGATCAGCCGATCGAAGCGCTGTTACGCTGCATCGAGCTCTTATGACGTGCGGCCAGGAATGCGAGCGCGGATATCGGAGCCCTGCGCGATCAACCAGATCGCGTGCACCAGACCCGGGATGTATCCGAGCAACGTGAGCAGGATGTTGAGAAAGAAATGCCCGGAAAATCCAACGCGCATGAACGCGCCGACCGGCGGGAGAAGGATAGCGAGAATGATCCGTAAAGCGTCCATGTCCCGAAGATATCGCAATCGGCGTGCCGAGTGGGCAACAGCGCGTGCTTTCGGGAATTTGCCGCGGAGGATGCAGTACAGAAGCGCAGGTGCAGCGCCGAAGCTGCAGGACTATCATGCACCGCTCGTGAAAACGTGGATTACGATCTGCGCGGTTTTCTCAGGCGCGATCGCCTGTACGGGTCCTGCGCTGGACATCGACCTCGGCTCGCCACCGCCCGGGGCAAGGTTCCTGCTCATCAAGAACGCAGACGTCGAATGCGGCGAGGTCGGAACGATGCCGGCGCACGGGCGCGTGCCACCCCTCGGAGGCGAGCGAAAGCGCGAGGAACTGCTGCTGGAGCTTCCCGCAGTGAGCGAATTCGATGACGACGAAGATCTCGTCGCGATGAAGTTGAAAGACGTCGATCCTGCGACGCTGTGGACGAAAGTCGTCCCGATGCCGTCGCCATCGCGCGCGTGGATGCTCGATGTCGATGGCACAGCACGAGTCATCGACCCTGCCGAGGTCATGACCGGCACGATGTACCTGGCCGAAAGGACATGTAGCGATCGAGTCGAGCGCGCGTGTCGCGGAGAAGTGGAGTGTCCAATCGATCAGATCGTGATGGATGAACCCGTTGAAGGCTTGAGCACCGCGGAAGATCAAAGCATCGCGAGTTTGGGCGATGCGGCACTTGTCGTGTCGTCATCGAAAATGTTCCTTGTGCAGCCAACGGGTGTTGTCCAAATCGATGATGAAGACCATGGCCCGACTGTCAGCGACGGGTTAGGGGGCGCCTTTGTGTTCGGCCATGGAGGTTGCCTTCGACACTTCGGTAAGAGTCGCGAGCTCGTAGATGTTGCTTGTTCAAGTGAAGCGTACTTCGTGCCGCTGGTTGAATACGCAATGGATCTTGGTGCGGATGGCCGACTGTGGATTGCATCCAACACGTATGTTGTAAGTTACAAAAGTGGGGAGTGGACCTGGCATCTCTCAGATTTGGATTCAGGCTACAGCACAAAGCTCGAGCTCTTAGACGATTCGAGCTATATTCTGATTCGCTATGTGGTGCGAGAGGCACGCTGGGCTGTCCTCTGGTCAGAGGCAAATGAAGTCCGAGAGCTGAGCGTCCCAGATCCCGGGCTGATGGAACGCTGGAACGACGAGCTTTGGCTCAAAGAAGAGTCCACTCAGACTGTCTCTAGATTTGGCGTTTCCGAGAGTCTGGCCCAGAATCGGCTGGTGTTTCGCGAATCTATTGCATTGTCATACGATCTCGATGCAATGTCCGCGACGACGCGGGGCGTGGTCATGGGGGGAGCCGACGGCAGTCTTCATCTGCATACTCGCGACCCGCGATGCCCATTGCCCTCGCTCGGACGTATCCCGAGGCAGATCGTTGATGCGGACGATGGGTTCTTTGTCGTCGCTAAGAACGTCCTCGAGTTCAACTATCTGAAATACACACCAGGTCGCGTGTACCGTATCCGCACCGACCCGCCGAAGGACTGCCGAAAAAACTGATCAACCTCCAAAGACACGCAAAGAAGTGCTGGTGATCAAAGCACCCAGGGCCAGCACATCGACGAAGGTGAACAGATAAGGAGACCGTACGAACCGCACGCGATCACCCATAGCAGCCCCCGTGCCGCCCCAACTCCGCAAGCAACCCGCGGAAAACGTCACCGTACGGTATCGGGCACCCACCGGCCGGCCACAAAAATCTCAGGCTGGGCGGGCCGCCTTCGTGCTGCTGGCAGCGCTGAGCGCGACGTCCTGTGTAGGCCCAAATCTCGACATCGCCTTCAGCGAGAATGCCGACAACTCACGCTTCGTGATGCTGCCCGCGCAAAGCCCGATCGAGTGCGGAGTCATCGGTGAAGTTCTGCGCAAAGGCCGAGTGCCACCGCTCCTCTCCGACAAACCCACCGAGCGCATCCTTCTCGAGCTCCAGCTCGAAGGTTTCAAAGATGAAGAAACGATCGAGCTGGTTCGCCTAAACATCGATCCGGCCACAGTCGGCGAAGCAGTGCTCAAGCTGCCCGCACCCATCAAAGCCTGGCGCTTCACCAGCGAAGGCGAAATCGAAGAAACGTCCCCCGAAGTCATCACCGATCTCAGCAACCTGTACTTAGTGACCGCGCCCTCCTGCAGCGACCGCGTCGCGAAGGCATGCCGCGGAGTCATCGAATGTCCGCAGCACGAAGTCGTCCTCGATGAGGAAGTGCCGAAGTTAGTCTACGCCCCTCGAGCCGCGTCAGCGGGAAGCGGCGCCGTCATTGTTTCCGGCGGGCGTGCGCTCTGGGTGGATGCAGGCGGTGTGACAGAACTGCAGCACCCGGCTCCCGTAGTCGCTGCGTGCTCGCGCCGCGCTGGTGGTGTGTATCTTTTGGATGCTGATCGCTGTATTTGGGAAGCTCTACAAAACGAGCTTCCAAAAGTCGTGAGTTGCAATCCGATATCGCAGCCACTGACTGGGGCAGACATCGCGGAAGGCCCCGATGGCCGCTTGTGGATTGCGCAGATATCCGAAGGATTCACGGTCGATGCCGGAGTTTGGCAGCAGATCTATCAAACTGAAACAGATTTGTTCTACGATTTGCAGATTGTTCCGCTCGACAAAACAAGCTATTTGTTCAATTACGAGCATCTCGACGGAAGCACGCTATTATGGGGTAAAGGTGAACGCTCGGATGAGATTGAAGAGCTACAGCCGCGGATGATTGCCGCAGAAGGCGACGACGTTGTAGCCCTGCCGCTAGATACCAACGACCCACATATTTATCGAATCAACATCGCACAGAGTCTCGCCGAACAAGACTTGGTGATCAGCCGACAGTTTGTCGATCTACCAACGCCCCTTCACATCATAACAACAGAAGAGGGTCCTGTCATAGCAACGGTCGTCGGGACACTCCACAATCTAAGCTCACGCGATTGCCCGTATCCGAAGGTAGAACGTATACCGTACGCAATGACCGCGATCGACAATGGACTGGTGATCGTCGGCGACGACATCTCCGACTTCACCAACCAAATCGAAGCCGACACCCGAGTCTACGTCATCCGCACCACCCCCATCGAAGACTGCCGTTCGGCCAAATAACCGGAAGCGTCCGGATAACCGGACGATCAGCAGGCAACGAACATCGCAAAAAGCCTCGGCACGATAAGTGGACCAGTACGACCCGAGATGCCGAGACCTCCACGCCCAACCGAACGCACGCCACGCTTCCCCGCGCTCACACCCGAACCAAGCCTACCGATCACCGGCCTGCTGCCGACAGATCACGTCGTCCCCATGGACACGCCGAGCATGAAAGAGCTCGAGGCCCTTCGCGCAGAGCTGGTGCGCCTGGTCGCACCCATCGAAAACGTCCCACCAAAAACGCAAAAACTAGCAGAAGGAGGTCGCCTGAGCATCCTCGCCGCGAAAGGCGAACACCGCCTATCTGTGATGCAAAACGGCGTGGGAACTTATTTCGGCGCCGACTCTCTATACGCCCAGATGGACGAGCCCCGACGTGCGTCCTACCGGGCAAACGCGAGCACCTCGCCGATCCCCGCAAACGCAGAGCTCACGCCGACCGACTGCATGGAGTGGTCGATGCAACATCTCGCGAAAGCCTACGAGCGGGCGGGCATGTCCGCGCGATGGACCGAGATCGACAAGCGAGTACGGAACGAATCATCCAACGACCCGCGCCTCCAAATGCGCGCCACCACACTCGCCGCCGAACTGCAGAAAGACGGCTGGTCCGCCGTCTATTTCAACCCAGACGTTGCCAACGTGAAGAACCTTCCCGATACTCCAGATCAACGAATCCACAAAGATTCGGTCCGCGTCGTCCTGAAGGACAAAACACCATACTATGGACTCCGCGTGAAACACACAGTTCTCGACTACAGTCCGCGCCGAGGAAGCGAAACAACCCCCGATTCAAGCGGCCTAGAGAAGCTCGAACAAGTCCCATTCTTCTTCGGCTTCGCAAGAGCCGGCTACCACGCCTTCGTCGGCTACGACGGAATCGTGAGCGAAACACACAGAACGCACGGCCCGGAAAGCGCGACCCTCATTGAAGAAACACCACTCCAGCGATTCCCGTGGGACTCTGGTATACTCATGGTCCCACCAGGAGCTTGGCCGAAATGATCCCTCTTCTCCTCTTCATCGCTGCAACGCAGTGTCCGCCGGCGGCTCAAATTGTAGAGTCTTTCGGAACTCAAGCAGAGCAACCGAGAGACTTCAACAAAGTCATCGTCGCCAAAACCGAAGTAACGATGAGATCCTGGGGCCACCTGGAGCTCGCCGAAGTAGGCAACGAGCTCAGGCCCACCTTCGCGATCGCGGTCAGTTGCGGCAACGCGCCGACCCTCGCGCAAGTCATCATCCTGCGGTCCAAATCAACATCTCCCAAAAAGGGATTCGATGTCCTCGAGGACATGGACGTGAGCAACGAACAATTCACTACAAAAGCCGTCCGCAGCATCCAAGCGATCGATCTCGACGAAGACGGCAAAAGCGAGCTCCTCATCCAAGGAACAAAAGACAAAAAACCCACCGAGCTCCGGATCGCACCTCGCGACACAAACAAAGTCCAAGTGGTCGCGCCCGACACCGCGAGAAACAAGAAAGGCGAAGCGCTGGTAAAAGCGCTAACCGCCCCCGAAAAAGGCGAAATTTTCTTCCTCTGGTGGCGCAACAGCCACGAGCTCGAATATTCCGCCGGCTGCTGCGGAACCGAACAACGCTACATCTACGACACGAAGTCCAAAACAAGCCGCAAGTCGCTCCGCCTCTCCGCCACCGACTGAGCGCCGGACGCGTCCGGAAACCGAACGGACGCGGACAAAAATCGCGAGTCCATTCGAGAGCAACCGTCCGGTCCCATGATTGCTCCTGTCGTTCGACGTGTCCGGAGTCGAACGAAAACGAATCGCGCCAACCGTTTGGTACCCGCCCCAAGTCGAGCCGCAGCCTGCAGCGCTCGTCCGGTCCATCGATTCGGTTGAAGTCGTCAAACAAACACCGATGCTTCTCGAGCTGACGCGCACGCGCGAGGTCGCCGAGACCAAGCTCGACATGCCCCTCCGCCAAGCGCGCGATGCGCAGGTCGCGCGACACGTCGCGAATTTCGACGCGAAACTAAAAGAGCGCGCGCTCGAGCATCTCGCCTCGGTTGCGAGCGCATCCAAGGCCGTCGAAGCAACATTCGACGATCTCGAAGCCCCTGCCTGGAGCGCGCTGCGAGAAGCAATCGATCTCGATCAACAGCTGCTCGCAAAAGAGAAAGCGCTCGAAGCTCAATTCCGCAGTGCGGTCTCCTCTCTGCCACCTGGTGGCTTCGCCGCCGGTCCCGCGTACGAAAAAACGCGCGAAGGAATGGAGCTGATCGGAGACGCGCTCAAAGAAACAAGGCGTGCGCGTTTCGAGTTGCGAGCGGCAACGCCGGCGATGGCCTTCGTCGATTCAAAAACAATCGATCTCTCGAAAAACAATGCAGAGCTCGCAAACACACTGCACGAGGGAGCAGGAGAGCTCCGCGCAAACATCGATGACGTAGCCAAGCGCATCGAATCAGGAGACATCGATCTCCGTAAGCTCGATCGCCTGGTCAAACAAGAGCTCGAAAAAGTCAGCGCCCCCGAACAGCTCAAAGCAGTAGCCGCAGATCTAGAAATCGAAGCCGAAAACGAAGCGCTCATAAAATACGGCACGCTCGCCGCCTCGCTCTGTCTGACCGTCGGAACGCTGGGCACGGGAAGCCTGGCTCTCGGAGCGCTGGGAGCGGGCTTCAGCTTCGGAACGGCAGCGATCGACTTCGAGCTCGCCGCCGACCTGAACGATGTCGGCCGAGCCAGCCTCACCGATCACGACGCTCTGATCGACGCAGCGGCAGCTCACGAACGTTACGCCTCCGCGACGGCGCATCTCGTATTGGCAAGCGTCGATCTTGTCTTGAGCGGCGTCGCGGCGCGCGAAGCAATGCGCGTCTCAAAGTTGGTCCGCACCCTGCGTCACGCGCCGGCCGACTACGTCCCGCAAACCGGCCCAAGAAACACGTTGGGCCGCTCGGGAACGCCAACCGCAACCCCACACCCAAGCCAGCCCCACCTCGCGGCAATCCATAAAGGTTTGGAGACGATGCCCAAACACATCCGGCAGCGCCTGGATCACCTCCTCCAGGGAGGAGACGAAGGCCGCCGCCTCCGCGGAGAAATGGACAAGCTCGAAGCCCAACTCCAGGTGCTGATGGTCGAAAGAGCGGCCCTGTCCAAAAGACCAGGTACCGCCGCGAATCTAGCAAAAGTCGACGCCAAAGCTCAACAGATCAGCGAGCAAGGTGCAAAATTGGAAACCCAGCTCGTACCGGCTGAGAGCGCGGGCCAAGCGAAAGCAGCCGAGCTCATGGGCCACTTTTTGAAGAGCATCCGCCGCCCCGTCGACGCGCAAAAGCTGGCGGCTCAAGTGAAAATTGAGAAGAGCGCAGTCAACAAGGTCGCTGCCGACCTCGAGCTCTCGCCGGCAGAGGCTGAAGCGAAGATGAGAACTTGGCTGGCGAACTATCTCCGCATCGCCGACCCAAGAGTCGAGCCCTCCGCGCTCCGAATTTTCTGGGATTCAAACGCGGGCGCGCGGGCATCCTATTCGCACGGCACCGGGATCCACGTGGGCGATCAATTTTCGGAAAGTACGATGTTTCACGAGATATCGCACGCGGTCGAGCACGTCGATGCAACGGTAAGCCGTACGACCAAAAGTTGGCGGGATGCTCGGGCGAGTGGGGTTGATTCGTCGCTCAGGACCGAGAGCCTTTCGAAGCTCGACGGAAGCTTAGGATACCGCAGTAGCGAAAAGGCGCTCGCTCGCCACGACTTTCATCACGACTATGTGGCAAAGGTATACGGTGATAATGATCCGTCAACTGAGGTGCTAACGATGGCGGCGCAAGCGCTCAATCGATCAGATGACGCGCTCGGTCTTTATCGAGTAGATCCAGAACTGTTCTACCTCGCCCTCGGGCTCCTGAGAGGACCATAGATGATTCGCTATAAACTGACCGAACCGCCTTCGCGTTTTCCGCTCTCGGGTCGCATCCCAAGGACCGTCGATGTACTGCTCGAAGCGAGTGCGGTCGAGGACTCTGGAAGAGTCTCGTTTGACGGCGATCCCGACTTGGTGAACGTCATCAAACCGAATCTACGGATTGCGGGTATGGGCGGCTATCCGATCGAAGAGGTCGCGACCCCGCGCAATCTCGCCTACGCGATGACACAACCAACCATGAGAGTCTTTCGCGCGGAGCTGATTGAGGGTCATGAGATTCTCGGGTTCAAGCCGTGATTCGCTACAAACTTAAACGGCACCTGGAGTGCCTGTTGTGTTTGGGATCCGAGAAGGCATTCTCGATCTGGGTGTTTTGGTGCGCGAGCGGGAGTGAGAGTGGGCCCAGTGATCAATCAATTGAGCGTCGAGTTGCATTCGCGTCACGGAATTGATCGAGCTCGGTTCGAACCAAGAAGGTGGCGTAGTGAGCTCGGTGCGCCCGTTATTTTTCTGCTCGCGTCTTCGTGCACGGTTGTAGAACTGCCGGCGACGCTGTCGCAGGCCGGCGAGAATTCTCGATTTCTGACCTTAACGCCCAGCCGGCTACCCGCGTGCGGGTCGGCTGGAACACTCCTTCCAGACCGCAAAATTTCGCGGATCCTCGCACCGAGGCAAGAAGACCAGTTGTTGCTCGAAATCCCGCTCGATTCGTTTATCGGGCAATTCGATGATGCTAATGATATCGATGTTGTTCGCGTCAATTTCGATACAACGTATTCCGGTAGGAAGCTGGTGCCTATGCCGCCCGCGATTCGAGCCTGGACTTTGGGTGCGGATCGCTCGGTAACAGATGTAGATCCGGAGACAAGCTATGAGCTAACATCAGGCCTGCATCTCGCATTTGATGACTCGTGCATGAGCAATATTTTGGGCGTGTGCAAGGGAGAGCTCATTGACGATCAGTGTGTTCAATTCAGAACCACCGACTATCATATTCCCGAGAGCACCGCATTGGGGTTGAATTTCGTGATCCCAATAAGTCCTCTGTTGGCCTACGCCGGTTATCAGACGACGATATATAGTGTTCAGAGAGATCGCGGGGTGCAACGCATGGATGATGTACTTCCAGACGGTGTAGCTCCCTGTGGAGCGTTCGCCCTCGGCCAGGCAATGTGGTTATTCACTACGGCAGGGGCGCTGCTTCACGGGTCCTTTGAGGAAGGCTTCACCCAAACCGCGACGAGCGCGGTTGGTCGCTGTGAATCTCGTTCCGTAATTGCCGGCAACGAACATGAGCTCTTTATCCTCTCCGACTCAACTCAGCTTGAGCGATATGATATCTTGAACGGTGATTGGAAAACGTTCGCGGGCGAGCGCATACGTCTCTATCCTCGCGGTGAGCTTGGAATAGCACACGTCAGTCCCGGCGAAGTGTTTGCGTCGGGACCGGATGTCCTGCACGTGGCAGGAGGACGTGTCTCTGCGGACAATCCTCCCGGAATCGAGACTCCGGAGGTGAATGCATCCTCACTCGCGTACGTCCCCAATTTCGGCGTTGTTGTCGCAACCAACTTTGGTTCAATCTCAGCAAAGCGAGGGGGGGCCTGGTACTATCTCGGCGGACCCGAAGACGGATCGATCATCTACGGCATCGCTCCTTTTCGCGATGGCTTCGTCTTCGGGCAGTCCCAATTGTCCAATATGGCTGGCTTCATTCAACAGGTCATCCCGGGCGAGCCCCGTCCAATATTCTGTCCCGTACAGCCCATAGCACCCCGCGAGATCGATCGTATCTTCAACGTCGGCGATGGTCTCATCATCAGCTCTGCAGGTTCAGGCGGAGCGTCGGTCTCCTTCGTTGAGCCAATCAGGCTGTGCGACTAGAGTGCACCGCCAGGGAGATAGAGAAACGAGCAGTGAGTTTTGGATGGAGGGGACACGCGCGTTTTCGCGCATAGGTTTGCCGAGCAGTTCGAAGGCGAGTTAGGAACTAGCAGCAGCGCACAGCTCGCAGCTAACGACAAATACTCAAAGCGCGAAACGGAGATCACCCTGTGCGGAAGTCGCAATGTTACCAACGCTGTCAGTGACCTTCACGATTACTCGCCAGCCTCCCGCCTGAAGTCCACCGACGTTGAGGCTGGGGCTTGCGCCGCTTTCTAATGGCTCCACACCGTCGGGGAATCGGAAGCACATGGACGGTGGAGACACATCATCGCAGACAGTGGCCAAATCGTCCGGAGCTGCGACAGCGCCTTCGTATAAAATGAGCCATTCGTACTGGGCGACGGTCCTCCCGAGACTCATCACATCTTCGAGGATCGGATTGCCCGACACAGTGCCCCGAGCGATGAGCTGAACGGTTCCCCCTCTTGGGGTCGTTCCATCAACGGTATCGGCGGTAACACCAAACTCTTGTACTGGAGGAGTGATATTCACTGGCAGCGAGACTTCTCTTTCGCCCAACCCGTCCGACACCTTCACAAAGACCGAGGCACTGCGCTTCAACTGAACCTCTTGCCAGTCTGCAGTAGCATTGCTGCGCGCGGTATTTCGGACGAGGATGGCATCGTTATCATCGTTGTCGACGCGCCATGCAAAAGAGTACGTCTTCGATGGGTCAGCATTGCTTACTTCCGCGACCGCAAAGAACTTGCCGTCGATTGGGAAGCTCGGTGCATCGATCGAAGTATCAGGTGCACCAAGTGAGCGGAAGCTGAGTCGAATCTCGATTCCGTCAAACTCAGCCCTGCATGTCTTGGCGGCATCGAGCTTCACCGTCGCTTGCTGCGGTTGTCCTGCACAATCTCCGGTCCATGTTTGGAAGCTCGACCCTTCCGTCGGAGAGGCGCTCAGTGTGATCAGACTGTCTTTTGCGAACTGGGCCGAACACGTAGAATCACAGTTGTTAATCGAGGAAGGGAGAGACGTGGAGACCGTTCCCGGGCCCTCAACTTCGACTGTGAGTTTTTCCGTTTGACCGGGAATTGGTTCAAACTTCGCCTTGCAGACACGACGGAGACTCGTTGCAGACATGCACATGCGGATGACCCCTTCGGGCGGTGGAGTGCCCTCGTTCTCTATGCAGGGCCGATCGACGCAAATCTCCCATGCAACGAACTGGTGACCCGAAGCGGGTATCGCTGAGAGTGAGAACTCAACGTCTTCGTGCGGAGGAGCTACAGGAGTAATGATGCACGCCCCCTCCGAGCAAACGTCAGACCCAGCGGGCTGACGAACCCAAACGCTCCCACTGCCCTCAATCTCGACAGCTAGTCCAACCAGGTCCTTCGAGCTACCTCCGTAGGGCAGATTGTTGCTCGAACCGCAGCCGCTGTTGTTCCCCTCCATTCCCATAGCCAGAACAGAAAGAAGAAGGATTGAGACAAAGGAACGCATCAGACCTCCGCACAAATCTCCTGGACAGCAACCAGCATGCCGAACCACGGCCACCCACGCAAGGGACGGTTGATCCGTAACTAACGCGACGCGTCAACGCTCCGCAGCACGCAACGTTACATCCGAGCCGTGCATGTGGGTTCATTGGCTATAAGAACGCCTACATTGGTGGGTTTCGGCGCTGCTGGGTCGTTCGTAAGCTGATCCTTCCCGATCGCCACGAAACCAAACGACGTGGGGACAATCTCTGAAATGACTCGATCCATCTCACCAACAAGGCAGAGCTCGCCTGAGTCCTGGACTAGGTGGACCGCTCCCCGAGCGTTGCCTAGTAGGAACTTGCCAGCCAGACGGGATAACGCGGTTGCCGAGGCTGGAAGAACTAGATCGAGCGCCTCAAACTGGCCATCACGGATAGCATATAGATTGCCGAGAGTCGACGATACATACACGCTGCCGTCGGCGTTAGCTGCTAGAGCGAGCATCGATTCGCAACCGGGACATTCGGTATCTTCGGGCAACCAAATTCTCGAATAGCTGCGATTCACATCGAACACGGTGACGTAGGCTTGGAACATAAATGCTCCATAGAACGTATCGTTTGCCCCGAGCACAATATCTGCCGTTAGGATTCCTGGAAGGGGCTGGAGCAATCCTTCTTCCGTCCACTGATCGTCCCTGAAGCTCTGATAACCGGGAGTGTCCGTTGCTGCAAAGAGCTCGATGCTTTGATTGTCCCGCCGAGCACCGAGCGCTGCCGTGCTAATCGGTGCTTTGACCATGAGCTCGGGAAGTATGGTCAGTCCTAGTCCCAGCTCTCCTCTCGCAACGCGTCCGCCTGAGCCGATAAGCCAAATGGTCTCATCCACAACAGTCCCCGCGAGTGCCGGCGTCGTCGTGGACAATTCGACTGAAGTCGCTCCATTTTCCGTGATCAACTCGAATGGTCCTGCTTCGATCCCCACCAACACACGCTCGACGTCTAAGGAGACAGCGAGTGGCCTGGCTGTGAACTGTGACGTATTTGGAAGCTCGCGTATCTCGACGTCATAGAGACACTCAGTGACCCGCTCGCCTCGAATGCGGAGCAATGCTAGCGCCTGCATGACTTCTTCCACGCTTGCCGCAGCCCAATCCGTTTGGCCCGTTTGTGTTCCTGTGGAGCGATAAGCTCCGAAAGCACCATCTGGAATAGGCTTCGTTCCCTCTTTCTTTTTTTGATCGTGAAATCCGGGGAGCATTCTCAATTTTGCAGAGTCGCAGCCATAGAGAAGTGCGTACATCTCGTACTCATCGCTCGAAGCTGAAAAGAAGACCTGATTCTCCATCTGGTTCGACTTGCCATAAACAACGACGAAAGGCTGGGATGCCGTGTCATTCTTCGGAATAAATGCAAAAAGCCAAGTCTCTGCGCCATCCAGCGGCGGAGCAGAAAAAGAGGCGCCACGCACGCAGGAGGCAGCGAAAGCAGCGAAAACGCTCAACGCGAGACCAAAGAGCCGAATCGTCACGGTGAGATCCTCCCAGATTGAGACGGAGTTCGTCTAGCGCGAGCTGCGATTTCATCGTCCCGCATCCGCGCGCCCTGGAAATCCGGGCACGCGCAAGAAGCTGGCTGGTTCGCGTTCCGGCGGCAGTCCGGAGCTATCTTCAACCACGGGGGAGTGCGATGACTCTCAAGCTCATCAGTTTGCAATCGTTCACCACGCGACGTTGCAGCCAACAAATTGTGAATAGATTCCCTCGTCGAGAGTGCAGAGCTCAGGCGTACACCGAGAAAGGTATGCAGTTACGTGCGCCGTTGACCGTGCCAACCTAGGCTGGATTTTCCGTCGCTTCGCATGCCCATACGCTACGGCAAGCGCAGGAATGAGCTCGTAGACCACGAAGCGGCCACCGCTGCAGCGACGCACCCGTCAGCGCCGATTTGACTCGCACTCCCCAAAACACACTCCGCAGATTTGCATCTAGCCTGCCGGGAACCAGCCAACCTTGCTCACCTTTTCGCGCTGTTACCGTCCCCGCATGCCCGCCTGATCCGGCTTCCGCATCCGCTGTGATATCCTCGCCCTCGTGAAGGTCGAGATCCTCTTCTGCCGGTCTTGCGGCTTTCAGGCTCGTGCCGCGTCTCTCGCGCTCCGGATCAAAGATGTCCTTGGAATCGACCCTGTCCTAAAGACCAGTGGCCCCGGGACGTTTGACGTCCTCGTCGACGGCGAGCGCATCGCTTCTCGGGGTGAAGGCTTCCTCTCGCGGCTGTTCTTTGGTGGGTGGCCCAATGAAGGGGCTGTCGTCGAAGAGATCAAAAAACGCAGCAGCGTGAACGTCTGACGATCTGTCTTCCTCGCGCCGACGTTTTGTCTGCGCGACTTCGATACTCGACAAATCCGCCCGCAGCCTAATTTGGCACGCGTTCTGCTCTCGGGTCGGGAATGACGCTTCGCAAATCCCGCCGCCCGCGCCGTGGTCTCACTTTGATTGAAATCCTGGTGGTTGTCTCGATCCTTGGAATCATCGCCTCAATCGTTGGAATCAACGTGTTGAACGAGCTCAATCGCTCCCAAGAGGACACTGCCCGCATTCAAATGACCAACCTCAGCGAGGCACTCGAGCTCTATCGCATTCGCTCACACCGCTATCCGTCGACAGCCGAAGGCCTCGCCGTTCTCGGCAATCCTCCTCCGATCATGCGCGGCGTACCTAAGGATCCCTGGGGCGCGGACTACGTTTATCGCTATCCGGTCTCCCATGAATCTCGTGATTTCGAGATCTCTTCCCGCGGCCCGGACGGCATCGCCGAAAGTGAGGACGATATCCGGACCACCGACTGATATGTTACCTCTGCGATATGCGCGCATTCGACGGCGAAGTGACTTTGGTGACCGGCGCAGCCTCTGGCATCGGCGCAGCCCTCTCCGCACAGCTTGCCGCCCGCGGCGCCCGCGTCATCCTCGCGGATCGCGATCTCGCGCGCGCAACGGAAGTCGCGAAACAGATCCCCAACGCCCAAGCCGTCGAGCTCGACGTCACCGACGCCGCGGCATTCGAACGCGTCGTCCAAGAAATCGTCGCCAAAGAAGGCCGCATCGACGCATTGTTCAACAACGCGGGCATCGGGCTCGCCGGCGCGGCCGAAGACCTGCGCGTCGAAGATTGGCGCAAGATCGTCGAAGTCGACCTGCTCGGCGTGATGTACGGAATCGCCGCGGTTTATCCGCGGATGGTCGCACAAAAGAGCGGTCGCATCGTCAACACATCCTCGGGCGCAGGCCTCGCCCCGAGGCCCGGCATGACTGCATACGCGGCCGCCAAACACGGCGTCACCGGACTCTCTATTTCGCTTCGATCCGAAGCCGCTCTGCACAATGTCAAAGTCTGTGCAATTTGCCCGGGATATGTAGAAACCGGGATCATGAGCTTTTCCAAATATGTCAATTTGGATCCGAAGAAGCTCGCCGAAAAAATCCCCATGAAGCCCATGTCCGCCGGAAGATGCGCCGAGCTTGCCCTCAAAGGTGTCGCCCGCGATCGCGCGATCATCGCCATCTCGGCCTACGTGAAGCTCGATTGGTGGATCTATCGACTGTCGCCGGCGCTTTCTTCACGCATTGCGCGATTCCGTGCGCGGATCATGAAAAAATCAGCGCTCGACGCGATCGCCGTGTGAGCCAAAAACGGCGCCCAAATTCCGCCTAAATGGTAGGACGCCAATGAGAAGATCACCCCGATCGGGATCGTGCCGAAGGTCTCGCCCGCATTCTTGTTCAGATGCGCATACACATAAGCCACGTTGACCACCGCGATCGCCGGCCACAAACCGATCCAGCGCTCCATGGTAAACAAGAATACGCCACGAAAAAACAGCTCATATCCAAATAGATAAACTGCCCAAGTGCCCGCATTCGATAAATACGTGCGCCGATCCCAAACCTCGCGACGCAGCTGCGGATACTCCGCCCACAACGCTCGATTCCGAGATGCACCAAAAGTCGCAGGCAAAGTGAGCAACCAAATCCCGAGCGCACCCGCCAAGGTCCACAGCGATATTCCGCCCAGTCCCAGCTCCCCAAAAGTGCGCCCGAAAAAGATCGTCGAGATCGAAAGCGGCACCACGCCGAGGATGAACGCGCCCCAAATCCGCTTCGGAAACACGCCAAAAGGCGCGTAGTGATAGAGCAAATAGGCGACCGACACCACGAACAGCGTCGTCACCGGCTCGACCTGATCTGGCCCTAACCCAAAAATCGCCCCCACTCTGGCCCGCGGCCGACACGACCGCAAGCCATCGCCCCGTCAGCCGAGATCAAAAACGCACGTTCGCCGCGGCATGGGCGCTGCAGTAGGACGATCGCCGTGCGTTTCAAGACATCGTGGCTCTTCGCCCTCACCGCCGGGCTCGCGCAGCCCGCATTCGCCGCAGATATCGAGCGCGCAACGGGCAAGGTTGTGTTTGCGCCCGATGACTTCGGCCTTCGCTTCGATGCGAACGAGCTGGAGATGTCGCCGCTCAAAGCTCGACTCTACGACCTGCAATACCGAACGCTCGATATCGACGAAATGCTCGAACACGTCGTGCTCGCCGAAGCGGAAGCGATCGAAGGCGAGGGTTATCTGGAGCTCGGTGGCACGGTGATCTACGCGAGCTTGGATCTGCGGCAGATCGGCGACCGTTTTGCCGGCAAACGCGTCGAGATCAAATACTGGCAGCGCCCGTTGGGAACACGTTTTTCCGGAATGCTCAGTTGGTTGGTCGGCGATGTCGATGCGTATTTGGATCGCGACGACGCGAGCGATGTCGACGCCGTCGCCTATCTTGCGTTTCAACCGACGGGCCGGGTCACCGACGACGGTTGGGAAGAGCACACCTCGGGACCATTCGATTTCGAGCTCGTGGGCAGCATTCGGCCCGTGTTGCTCTCGATGTATGACGAAACGATCGGTGGAGTCTCCGCCGGCGCCGCAGCCTATGACGAAAATGTCAGAGCGAGGCTCGACGCATTCGAGATCGCCGACCTCGGTCCCGCGCTCATCCCGAAGGCAGCGTGTACATTCGCCGAGCGCAACCAAATATGCGGCGAGCATGGTACCTGTTATTTAGGACAGTGCGCCGATGCCGCCGGTTTGCTCGGACCTCTCATCCAAAGCGCAGATCTGCGCGCGGACTATCTCGATCGTCACGCGACCATCTTCACCAAATTCGAAGGTGGCCGCGCGCCTCTCTCCAAAGAGCCCGAGCTGCGCGAAACTTTGAATCGACTAAAAAACTCGACCTCTCCGCGAGACTTTCGCGAAGGTCTGGCGACCGCGATCTGGGAGCTCGGCGACGGACACGCTTCGCCGCCGTACACTTCATATGCACAGCCGTTGAGCGCGGGTGTCTGTGCCTATTTGGGAGATGCAGATTTGCTCCCGGAACGCGCAGAGAGGCCGCTGGTGTTCGACTTCGACGCGTCGAATCCGATCGGCGCACAGCTCCAAGTGGGAGATGCGTTGACGGCGATCGACGGGATGCCGCCGCGCGATTTCGCGGTGCTCGCTCGCGCCCGTTTAGGATACGGAGGAGATCCCGCCGGACAAGAGACGATCGAAGCCGCCTCCCTCTTTGATGTCGCGCTCGAAGTCGGCGCGACGATCACTATCGAGCGGTGTGCGATCAATACCTCAACGATCACTGCGCCGGTCGCCTGTACTTCGGATCAGGTAGCTCGTTTCGATATCGATCTCGCAGCGCTCACCGCCCCAGTCCTTACCGGACAAACCGTACCGTGGACGCGCTCCTCGCGAACCTGCGATTTCCGCTTCCGGCGCGCAGTCGAAGGGATCGGCGTGCGCGACTACGCCTTCGCCGGCTCGGTGATCGAAGACGGCGTGACGATCCTCCAAATCAACGGCGTGCCCGCTTATGAATGGGAGGGAGGCCGTGCTTGGTTCAACGCGGTCAATCGCGCGTTCGTGACCGCGCCGCAGCGGGTGATCCTCGATCAACGATTGGGCGGTGGCGGCAGCCCGGACGCGGTCGACCTCATCGCAGCCTATCTCGTCGGCCAAGATGAGCTGTTTGCTTCGAAGTTGTTCCCGCGAATCCCACAAGAGATGACGCAGGAGTTGCAGCGACGTTTGATCGCTTGTTTGGAGAATCCGGTGGTTATCGGAATCTGCGGCAACTTCAGTATGTGGCCGCTCGGCTTCGGTCATCCGAATCCTGGTATCTCGGCCACCGCGAAGCTCGCCGTGGTTAGCGGGCTCGATGTGTCCGGGAATGACTTCTTGCCGAAACAGCTCACTTTTCGGCGTCGCGGAGAGACGAGATTCTTCGGCCCCGCGCCGACCTACGGTGCATTCGGTGCAGTCATGACGCTCCCCACGCTCCTCGGAGATCTCGCGGGCGGGAGCTTTCAGATTCAAGACACCATCTTCTCAGCGTCCTTCGAGGATCCCGATCTAACGTTCACCACCTCGACCGGCATTGCACCGGATGAACGTGTCGTCCAAAAACAAAGTGATGCAGTTCGCGGGATTGATACAGTTCTGGAAGTCGCAAAGATGTGGGTGCTCCAATGAAGAAGTTACTACTCATCATCCTCTCGCTTGCGGCGTGCACGGAAGATCCGCAGATGTTGGTGTCTCACGATGCCGGCGTCATCAACTATCCGGATGCCGAAGTCACGGACGCTGACACCCCTCCCGACGCGTCGACCATCGAACCGGACGCCGGCGTTCCCGCACGCACTTTCCTCACCAAAAGAATGTTCGGCGAAGGCCCGGTCAATAACTTGGTCTTCGATCCGAGCTTCGATCTGGCGTCGAATACTTGGTATGCATTCTCCGCGGACTTCGCCGAATATCTACCGCTTCAGAAACATCTCCGTCATTCGACACCCACCCGCGAAGCCGCAGTGCGTGTCCTCAAGAACAGCAACCGCGGCGGCATACTCTACGGCAACGCCGGCTCCGAAGCCGGTCCGCTCGCCGTGAGCGTTTGGGTCGGGCGCGATGTCGCAGATGTCGAGCTGCTCGGAGACATCGGCGCAACGATCGTGGCCATCGGTTTGGACGGGCCCGAGGTCGCGTTCGATCTGAGCGCCGACGAAAGCTCGACCATGGAGCGCGACGGAATCGTGTGGATGCGTTTGAACGGCATGGTGACCGACGCGCTCGGCACACTCGCCTTCTTGGTGGCCGATCGCGAACGCGAGCCGTTCTGGGTGAGCGCACCCTCGGTGTTGCCGCTCCCCGAACGCGGCGGGCTCTCGCTGAGCGGGAGATCTCTCACCGAGGTCGAATCGCTCGGCATTCGTCGCGTAGAAATTGAAAAGCGCCGCCAAGCTGATCCGCGACGCCGCACCTTCCGCCCGCGTTCTTTGTAGCTCGCCCTGTTTGTCGTAGACTCGCGCCGTGAGCGATCTCGACGACACGATCGGCGTCGAGGAGGACAAGAGCCGGCGCGCATCGGGCACGCTCTCGGTCCGCGTAGCGGGCAGCGGCATCTTTTTAGTTCATCCGCTTCCCGCCGACGGGAGCGTCCTGATCGGAAGGACAGGTGATGCCGACCTGCGCATCGACGACCCTTCCGTTTCGCGCCGCCACGCACAATTACTCATCAGCAAAGGGCCGCGCGTCGAGGTCGAGGACCTGGGGAGCCAAAACGGAACCTCCGTCGCCGGTCGCAAGCTTCCCGCCGGCGAACGCGCGGAGGTGTTTCCCGGCGAAGCGATCGACGTCGGCTCGGTGACCTTGATCCTCCAACCGAACAGCGCCCAATCTCGCCCGCGCCGCATTTGGACACACGGTTATTTCGAGGCTCGTCTCGAAGAAGAGTGCGCGCGCGCCGTCGAACGCGGCGGACGATTCGCCGTCGCGCGACTACATCTGCACGGCACGTCGCGCGCGCGGGATGTCGAAGAACTGCTCGCGCGGACAGTTCGCAGCACAGATATTCTCGCCAGCTACGGCCCAGGTGAGCTGGAAGTCCTCTTCCTCGATACCTCACCGAAAGACGCAGCCGAACATTTGCGCAAAGAGATCTTGCCGGTGCTCGGCGGCGAACGGGCGGCAGCCGTGGGCCTCGCGTGTTTTCCGCGCGACGGACGAACGCCGGAGACGTTGATGGCCAAAGCATGTGCGGAAGCACGCGATGAGCCGGGACCGTCGTCGCGAATGAATGCGCCGATTATCATCGCCGACGAAGCGATGAAACGTCTGCACCGTTTGTTGGAGCGCGTCGCGCAGGGGACGATCAGCGTACTTTTGCTCGGTGAAACAGGCGTCGGCAAAGAGGCGTTGGCGGAAGCGGTGCATCGCGCGTCGGAGCGTCGCGAACGTCCGCTGCTGCGCTTGAATTCCAGCGCGCTCAACGAGACCTTGCTCGAAAGTGAGCTCTTCGGACACGAAAAAGGCGCATTCACCAGCGCAGACTCTGCGAAAGCGGGGCTCCTCGAAACTGCAGAAGGCGGCACGGTCTTTCTCGACGAGATCGGCGAGCTGCCACCCTCGATACAAGCGAAGCTGTTGCGCGTATTGGAGGATCGACAAGTCCTGCGTGTGGGTGCGCTGAAGGCACGACCGATCGATGTTCGTTTCATCTCCGCGACCAATCGCGATCTGGAAAAAGAGGTCGAACGCGGCACTTTTCGCCGCGATCTCTACTTTCGTTTGAATGGATTTTCGGTGGTCATCCCTCCGCTGCGAGAGCGCATTTCGGAGATCGAGCCGCTGGCGAAAAACTTCCTCAAGGATGCCTGGCGCGCGGGCGGACGCAGCGGAGAGGCGCACCTCTCCGAAGACGCGATGTTGTGGCTCTTGCGTTATCACTGGCCGGGAAACATCCGCGAGCTCCGCAATGTGATCGAAAGAGCCGCTCTGCTCGCAGATGGTGAGGAGATCGGGCTCGACGAGCTGCCGACGGAGAAGATGAGCACCGTCGTCGCAGAGGCTCCTGCGCCGAGGCGAACAGGTGTCTCTGCGGACAGTGCAGAACCAAGGCTCAAATCCGAGCTGGAGGCTGTGGAAAAACAGCGTATCTTGGACGTGCTCGAACAGTGCGCGGGTAATCAAACCCGAGCCGCGCGGATGCTCGGTATTTCACGAAATACCCTCGCGGCCCGAATTGAGAGTTATGGCTTGCCGCGGCCGCGAAAACCGGCGGGAAAATAGACTGTGTTTCTGCCCGCGTTGTTGTCCGTCGTGCTCCTCACGAACGCTCCCGAAACGGCGATTCAGCTCGAGGTCCGGCACCGCGTGGTGGCCGTCGATCCCAGCGGAAATCGGGCACTTTATGCGCCGGCGGCCGCTGCCTTTCGCGAAAAAACACGCATCGAGCTCCTCGAGCCCGAAGCGGTGAAGCTCGATCCAAAACGTATCGCCGCCTGTCCGAACAAACAGCGTTTTCAGTGTTGGGTCAAAGTCGTCTTCGAGCTTCCGCAACGACCAGAATATCTATTGGTGTTGGGGTCCGAAAAGTTAAAGAACGAAACACGCATGACTGCGTTGTTTGTCGATCTTGCTCTCGCCAAAGTGGGCACTTCCGAAGATGTCATTTTGGAGAAGGCCGTCGAGGCGGTCGCGGGCATTGCGCGTTCTTCTTCGCCCGCAGATCTTCGTTTCTTTTTCGACTATCTGATCGCGGAAAAATTGGCTTCCCGGCTCGCACAAAAACAAGAAGTGCCGCCGTACGGCTGGTTGGAGATCGAGAATACACCCGCAAATCTCCTCGTCTTCGTCGACGGTGTCCAAGTGGGCAAAACGTCCGCACCGCGCACGACGATCGACGGTTTGACTCGCGACCGGTATGCCGTCCAAGTACGCGATCAGGGGAGCCGCGCCGTATATTTCGAGGGCGAGATTCTTCCCCTGTCCGGAAGGCCAGTGCGCGTCACCGCCGCGTCCGTGCCGGAGATTCCGCAGCGAACCGCTGTTCATGAAGTCGCGTTCTGGTCGGGGAGCGCGGTCTTTGCGGCCGGTGCGATCCTCACCACGTACGCGATCGCCGCCTCGCCGCGCGCAGTTCCGTTTCGACTCTGTCACGGAGCTTGTGAAGCCGGCGAGCCCGGTGATCGTTTCACGACCTTCAGCGACGTAGGCCGCGAGCCGGGATATGCGGCGGAGCTCGGCGGTCTTTCGATGGCACCGCTCGGTGCAGCGCTGCTCGGGGCGGGAGCGGTGTGGTCCGTCGGTGCGCTGCTCGCCGATCCGGAACGCGCACCGTGGATCGAGCTGTTGCTCGGTGCGGTGCTCGGCGGTGCGACGTTTACGACGATGCTCGTGCTCGACTGAGCTCTTGGACACAACCCTCGAGACCCTCGAGATCGCCGACCACCGAAGCCGCCGCAGACTTCTTCATGATCGCCGCGCGTGCCGGGCCCTCCGGCAATTTCTCCGCAGCTCGCGTGATCGCCCGCGCCAGCTCGCCGAGTAATGCGCGATCGTTCGGATTCGCCTTGGCGCGCGCCAATAAGGCCTCCAAACCTCGCGGCTTCTCGGGCGCCACGACTCTCGCCGGCTCGCTCGCCTTCTCGGTGTTCCGCCTTTTGCGCGGTGGGTCCGTCGCTTTCACCTCGCGCGGTGTCTCCGCGAATTCCTCGGTCGCTTCGAGCTCCGGACGGGTCAGCGCTTTGGGCCGCGCCTCCGCAGGTGAAGGTTGCGGCTCGAGCACCAGCACCGGGATCGGCTCGGGCAAATAGAGCACTTGCGTTACGAAAAACGCGGTCGCTCCGGCCACGGCCAACAGACCTGCACCGACGTAGATCTTCATCCAGCGGCGGTCCGGCTCTGCGATTTGTGAGGGCCGGGTCAGCGTCGTGCGGCCCTGACCGGAAGGCCAGGTGTCCGCTTGGCCAGGTGCCGCGGTCAAGGCCGCGTACGATCCGCCGGTCTCGTGAAACTCCGGTTCGCGCGGAGAAACTTGAGTGTACTGCGCGCGCGTCGCATCGCTCGGACCTTGGCGGAAAGTTGCCGTAAATCCGCCCTCGTTCGCGCCGCCGGCCCAGGTGGAGCGGCCCCGCACAAACGCGGAGCTCGCGGCTTGTTCGAAGGCGCGCACGGTCGCAAAACGATCGGAGGGAAGTTGCGCCATGGCGCGTTCGAAAATGTCGGAGAGCGAGCGCGGGAGGTCGGGTCGATATTCCTCGAGACGCGGACGTTTGCCGTCGCAAACTCGACTGAATACTTCGACTCGATGATTCGAAGTCTCACGATGCTGCACTTCTTTGCCGAGCTCTGCACACCCTGCGCCCGACGCTGCGACGAGAAAGGGCCGCCGCATGGTGAACACTTCGAACATCAACACTGCTAAAGAGAAGACGTCGGTGCGGTCGTCGATCGTGCCGCTCTTGATCTGTTCGGGCGCCATATATGCAGGCGACCCGAGCAATCGGCCGACGGTGGTGCCGTCGCCGCCTACTTGATCCTCGAGGATCTTCGAGACTCCGAAATCCAGCACTTTGATCTGAAGCTCAGGTGTCTCCGCGACCACCATGATGTTTCGCGGTTTCAGATCGCGATGCACGATCTTGCGTTCGTGCGCGTGCTCCAACGCAGCGGTCAGTTGGCGAAGAAGGGTGAGCGCCTCCTGATCGTCGAAGCCGCGGCCGCTCGCCGCGCGTTCCTCCATCAGCTCGTGCAAGGTGCGTCCTTCGAGCAGCTCAAGCGCGAGAAAAAACGTGGGACCGGTGGTGCTCCAGTCGAGCGCGCGCGCGATGTTCGGATGATCGAGCGCGCCGAGAATCGCCACCTCGCGCAAAAAACGCGCGACGACCCAACGCAGCTCCAACACGCGCGGTTTGAGGATCTTCAGCGCGACCTTCTCGGAGGGACCGAGCGCGATCCGCTCTGCGAGCCACACATCGCCGAAGGAACCCTCTCCGAGGACCCTCTCCAATCGGAAACGGCCGTCGACGACCCTTCCAGGCTTGAGCGAGCTTTCCAACGTCATCGCGAGCTTACCGCTTGTCGCCTTGTTTGCGACATGGACGAACAGGTCGCAGTTTGGGCGTGAAGCGCAAACTTTGAGCTATCGGCGCGCTGCGATGACATCTTTCGACCTCGGAACGACGAGTGCATACTGCCGAGGTCTCATGGGGATTCGGCATCGACAACGCGGCTTCACGCTGATCGAAATGGTCATCGTCGTCGGCTTGATCGGTATCCTCATGGGCATCGCTGTCTTTGCTCTCGAACGCGGTCAACAAGAGGATCGCATCGCGCGCGCTGCAGCGACGTTACGTCATCGCGTCGAACGCGCGCAGAGCTTGGCAGCGGTCGCGGGCTCGCGTCTCGGTACGAATCGCCTCGAGCTGGACGCCGGTAGCTGTGCGTTCAATCCCGCGGATCCGCCGCAACTTTGGGTGACCGTCGATCCGGCAACGAACCGCATTACCTCTCCGGCTTCGGTCCAGTACGACCCCGGCCGCGACATGATGACGGTCTTTTGCGAGACGGTGAACGTCGACACGATCTCCCCTGAGGGACAACTCGAAGTCTCCGCTCCGATCGGTGTGTTCACTTTCGCATTCGCGGCGAACGGTCGAGTGATCTATTCGGGCGCGCCGCGCGACGTGTTCTTGTCGGTTTCGCACCGGGTCCATCAACGTGTCTTCGGCTTTCGAGTTTTAGATTCGGGGTTCATGTGTCGCGCATCGATCGCTGATGCGGATCCTGCGAATCTCTGCGATGAGGATCCGTCGTGATGCACAATCGAGCTCATCGCCGCGGCGTTACGCTGCTCGAATCGATGATCGCGCTGGGGGTGTTTGCCATCGGGATCACCGGCGTCTTTGGACTGATCGCACGCGTGCATGCCGGCAACCGTTCGGTGATGGCGCAGGCGGGAACGCTCGATGCTTTTGCGCTGGTGGCGGCGGAGATCCGCGATGCGCGCTGCGATTTTCCGGCGACGATGCCCGGTGTGTTCGATCCAACGATGACCGATCCTGCGCTACAACCGACCGGTGGTGGCTGGATCGATACACCGCGCGGTGCGATCACGCGTGTCGGAGAGCTCGAAGGCTCGCCGCCGCTGCATGTCAGTTATCGAGTTGCGCTGGAACGCGCGCCGGTGAACCCGCCGCCGCAGGTGGTCGCGCTCGACGTCGACGTACGCGTCCGCGAAGTGCAGCACGATCCGGTCAAAGACAATGCCGCGCTCGAAGCGGGAAGCTGGATCCGCGTGTTTCCTGTGAAAAAACTGTGTAATCCGCGGTACGACGAAACTTATCGAGGGGAATATTGAGATGTCGATATTCTCGCGCAAGACACGACGCGGTTTTACGTTGATCGAGATTTCGATCGCGATGTTGATCGGAACCGCGACGGTGGTGGTCGCCGCGAAGATTGCACAGTTGGTGATGTCGCAGTCGGCGAAAGGCAAACAACGCGGCGACCTCGCGGCGCGCGCGATGCTCGCGGGGCGCCAATTGCGCGCCGATATTCGGCTCGCGGGGATCGGCTCTTCGGGTGCGATCGCCGTCGATCCCACGATACCGCCGTTCACCAGTCTCGCGTTTCAAACGACCGGCGGCGGATATTCCGCGATGCCGGTGATCGCCGGGGCGAACAATATTCCTGCGCGCGGCGTCGGTGGTGCGACGTTGAAAGGCGGATCCGACGCCGTACAGCTGGTGACGATGAACTCGAATGCGCGCGTCTTGGTCGATGATCGCGGCCTCGAAGGGACCGCCACCTTGCCCGTGGAGACCACGGTCCCGCTCGACGGATGTCGCATGATCTACATCGCCGATCACAGCGGCCCGAGCGGCACTGGACGCGTCCACCTGGCGCGGATCGACTCGATGACCGCCGACTCGATCGACGTCGCCGGGACTCTACAATTCACCGTCGCCATCGGCTCCGAAGTGATGTGTGCCCGAATCTCCACCTACTGGCTGGACGATCAGGGATGGTTGCACCGGAGCGACTTGATGACTGGGCCGCTGACTCGTCTGCACCCGAGTTATCCGGTTTATGTGGATACGGGGGCGGGAAATGACCTGCACTCACCGGGCGTCGAAGACATGCAGCTTGCCTATCGTGTTTCGGCGGAAGCGTTTCGTTTCGCAGCGCGGGCGGTGCCGTCCGCGGTCGAGGAACGTTGGGCCTTTGCCGGCGTGAGCAGCGCAAATGATCTGCTGAACGGCGACATCAACCGTCCCGCGTGGTTCGAAGTGCGGCAGGTTCGTCTCAATCTGTTGGAGCGGACGCTGCGCAAAATCGGCGGCTCGACGCTGGATAAATCGGCGGGCACGCGTGAGGACGGCGCCGAGGTTCGCGTGTTGCGCGAACATGCCGTGGAGTGGATGACCACTGCGGAGACTTTGAGCAACTTACGATTCTTCGATCTCGGCTCGCCGGAAGGCGCTGCTGCGGAGCCGTTTTGAACGCGCGCGGATTCTCCATGTTCGGCGTCATCGTTTTGCTCGCGATCATGAGCGCCGCGGCGGCGTTGGTGTTGAGCGAGGTCGTCGCGGGGATCGAATCGGGCGGACGTGTCCGTTCGGTGGAAATGATAAAATCCGGCGTCGATCACGGCGTGAACGCGGCGATCAGCTCGCTCGAGCAACAAGACACCGCGCTGATCACCGACGGAACTTGGGATATTTTCGCGGGCCCGGTCGCTTCGGGGACTGAATTTTTACCGGTGCTCGATTATCCGCCTTCGGGCGTTCACGCGGGTGACTATCGCGTGCGCGTGGGCCTGAAGCGCGGGCAGCTCACACGTCCACCGGAAGGTGAAGATGTGCGAAATGCATACGGTCAAGTGTATGAAGTACAGGTGAGTGTCGAGGCGGTGCGTGTTGGCATCGCGCCTGTCGAAGAGCGCGCGTCATTTGGCGTGTTGCTCCCCTACGAAAGCTCGCACTCGAATTGAGGAGGTTGGCATGAATCGCAAACTCAGTGTTTTCGCGATCTCGGGGTGTTTCATGTACGTGGCGCCCGCCCAGGCGCAGCTGTGGAATCCGCTCGATACGGTGAACAAGCCAAATGCGATCATTGCGCACGACACTTCGGTGACGATGAGTATCAATACTCAGTGTACCGACTGTCATACGCCGAATAATCGCCTCGAAGTATCGAAACGCGAGATCTCGCAGACACTGCGATTGTTCGAGCCGTATTTCGTCTACGGCGCCTTCCAGTACAGCGGTTGCGATTATGCGAAGGTCGTCGGCCGGGTGATGCCGACCCCGGATGATCCAACGATCTCCTTCAACCAAGTCTTGCAGTCGATCAATCAAGCGCAAGCGTGCCGAGAGCGCGAGAATCGCCTCCCGGGCGGCGCCGCGCAGATGTGTATTCGCGACTGTGGTGTTCAGGACCGAGCGATCATCGGACGGTTGGTGTCCGGACAACTGAATGGTTTTGATCCACTCCTACCGTTCCTGCACCGTCCCTGCGCGTTTCGTGTCTGTCCGGGTGACGGCGATCCTTGCCACCACCGTGGCGTGCCGTGGGATTGGCCGACGGCATTGACCGACGCGGCGAACGGCAATCCCGCGATGTGTCTGAACGGCGATTGTTATCATATCCGCAGCGCGTGTACCTCCGGTGGAACGTACGACATCATCGATGCGGCGCTCGCGCGAATGGCGGTGCAGATGCGTTGGCCTCGATGGACGCCGAGCGCATTGACGGCTGCGACGGTGGAAGCGGATTTCTGCGCTCCTCTTCGACAGATCATGCAGGACGTCGTCGATGAACGCGCGAATACGTGTAATCCGGCGCCGGGCTCGGATTTGACGGTGAACTGGTGCGACTCGGAAGCGATCGCGCGAAATGTTTGTGCGCCGAGCTCACCGCTGGCGAATACCTGCGTCTGCGATCAGACGCGTCGCGAATGTATCACCGGCGGAATGGCGGCCTCTTCGTGTGGACATCCCTTCGACTGGAAGGCGCGCCAACAAGTTGCAGTGTGCGAATCCTATGATCCGCTGAGCTTCGGCTCTTATTTTACTTCGCAAGACGATAACGTCGCCTCCGGTGGGTGTCGCGAAAACGCGGCGCTCTTCTTCACCGATGGTTATATGGGGCAGACCGGCGGTGTCGCCGCTGAAGCCGGAAGTGCACAGTTCCCCTATCGTTCGGTCAGCGGCCTGAGCAACATGGCGGTCTATCGTGTTTCGACCGTTTTCCAGGGCGACGCCGACGCCATGATGCGCAGTTTGAGCGCGGGACAAGTTGGACAATCGCTCGATGCGACGAATGGCCCGGAGATGCAGACGAACATGGCGCGTCTGTTGAATCGAATCTACAAAGGTGTCTATCGCGGCGCGTCGATGGCCATGGACGATGCGGAATCGCGGGTCGCCATTCATAGCTTCACTGTCCCCGGGTACAGCTCGACCGGACCGATCAGCGACGACTATCTCGGCTGGCCGGCGCGTATCTCGCTCCACGAAGTATCTCCCCAGGGAGATATTTTGCCGGCACCGATCTTCGAAACAGACTGGGAATCTCGGGCCAACGCGGCCCCGATTTGTGGGCCGGGAAACTTCGGCGCGTTCGACCGAAATCGGATCGGTCCGGACGGAGTATTCCGCAACGGTGTGTCACGCGGAATCAGCGTCGCCAGCGGATCGATGGATCGTGATGGAGACGGCTCGCCGGATGCACATCCCGCTCTGCGCCTTGGAAAGATGTACAGCGTCGCGACGACGCGGCCGCTGATCGTCGAGGCTCCGCGCGATCTCCCGGGCGGAAAATACGCCGCGGATTATGTGACTTTCCGAAACACGAACGAGATCATGCGCCGTCACCGGATGGTCTATGTGATGTCGAACGGCTATCTCCACGGCTATTTCGGCGGCGAGTTTGATCCCAGCCCGGCGCGGCACGGCGGCTTTCATATGGCGTTCCAGTATCGCGATCGTGATCCCCGCGCGGGCTCGGAGCTGTTCCGCTTCGGCCCGAGCTGGGCTGCCGATGCGGCGCCACGCGCGCGTTATAGTTACGATCTCAACGACATCGTTCAACAGCCGATCACCACCGGTCAGCTGTCCGCACGCGAATTGCGTATTCGGCATCCGCGCACCGGCGCGCTCGGCTTCCGTACTGTGCTGATCGGTGCACAAGGCAAAAACGGAACTGGATACTTCTCGCTCGACGTCAGTGACCCTTGTACACCGTCGTTGCTCGCCGAATGGCGTTTGCCGTCCGGTGATACGGCGAGCAATGAGCCGACTGTTTATAGTTTCCCGATGCGCGCGGATCCGGCAGATCGGCCGGCGGTGATCAGCACGGCTGGCGTCGGCGGATCGAACCGACTCTATGCGTGGGATGTGGCCAGCGGCGCGGAGATCGCCCGTGTCAATTTGCCGCCGGCGCCGGGCCGTTCTTATCCTTCGGAGCCGGTCTGTGCGGACGTCTTGGGCCGCGGTTTCATCACGCATTGTTATGTGGTGCGCGACGACGGCTTGTTGGTGCGCGTTCCCGTCGAGCTGGAACGTTTCGGTACGCCCGTGGATATTACTCCGGCGGGCGTCGTCGGCGGCTCGCGGATCTTCACGACGCGGCCCGCGGTTTATTTCGGCGCTTCGGGCGCGGTCTCCCTGGTCTATGGATCGGGTGACTATCGCAATCTCAACTCTCCCGGCGTCGCCAACTTCGTCTACAAAGTCGTCGATCGCGACAGCCGCCGCTCCGGTGTACCGAACGGCCGCGCCGACATCGCGACGGCCTGTGGTGGCCGATCGACCAGTGGTGTCATTGCGCTCGGTAACGGAGAACGAATCATCAGTCCGCCGATCGTAGAAAAGGGTTTGGTCGCTTGGACCAGCTACACTCCGGGCCAAACGTCGTGTATCGCGGGCTCTGCACAAGTCTATGCAATGAACTATGAGACCTGCGCAGATGCGCTCGGCCGCGGCGAACGTCCTGTTGGACAAGATGCAGGCCTCGGGCTTCCGACATCCCCGAAGCTGCACCGTGCTTCGCAAAGTTTACTTGTGGGAACTTCGGCGGGACCGACCGGCGAACAGACCGTGAAACAAGATGCGAATACACGTGGCGGCCGCATGAAAGTCATCCGCCGGCTCTACTTGCGACCGGAGCAGGACAATCGGTGAGCAATCGCCTTGAAGACTCCACGCTCACCGGTCGCGATGATCTCGATGACACGGTGAAACCGGAGCCTCGCGGGCGTGAGCTCCCGACGTTTACGCCTTCCGCGGGTCTCGACGCGGCGCTTCCGACCGAGGTCGGCGAAGTGGAGATCGATCGCACCTTGATCGATCGCGGTGCGACGAGCCCGATCGACGAGATCGATGAAAATGCACCACCGCAGGATTTCGTGCGCCGGCCGCTGGACCTCGTCGAGGCAACGCCGACCGATGTCGCGCAAGCACCGAAGGTCGCGCGTGTTGTTTTTGAAGAGGAGGAGCCTGGCCCTGAAGCGAAGCCGCGTCCGCCGAGAACCACGAGGCCACCGCCGACTGCAGAGCAGAGCTGGTTTCAACGGCATTCGATGTTGATCGTCGGATCAGCATTCTTCGGAATCGCGTTCTTTATCTTGGGCGTATCGGTCTACGTCAGTCGAAGGACCGCCGGCGAAGTGACGCTCGTCGACGGCGCGCAAGAGAATATTCGCGCGACCGAGCAACTGTCCGCGAGGACAGAAACTCAGTCTGCGCAAACCAGGACAAAATCAGCGGCGGAGATTGTGCAGGAGCTGAATCCGGCGGCCCCGCCGGTGGAAAAAGGGAGTTACCTGGAGCGCGTCAAAAAAGCACATGCCCGGCCCCAGCCGGAACGTTCGCGGATGAGCGCGCCGGAGCTCCCAGATCTCCCGCCGCGACAGACGATCCGCCGCAACTATCCAATCGCGGAAGCTCCACCCGTAGCGATGTCTCTGTTGATCGTGGAAACTGTGCCGCCGGGGGTCAAAGTGGAGGTCGATGGTGTGGCGTGCGGGCCGGCACCGCTGATGTTGCCGATGGCTTCCGATCTGCAAAAGGTGGAAGTGAAGCTCTCGGCGCTCGGCTATCTCGAACAAAAACTGACGGCCTCGCGGGGAGACGGAGGCCGCTTCATCATCAAAGCGAAGCTGGAAAAAGATCCGCGGTATGCTCCGGTGTTCAACCCCGGCAAGTTCAAGACCGGCGCTGATTGATCGACCCATGTTTCGTCTGATCGTTCTGTCTATATTCGCGGTTCTGGGTGTTGCCTGCGGGAGCGGTTCGCTGGATCTCGCGTTTACGCCCGATGAACGCGTGAAGTCGCTGATCCTCGCCACCGAACGTGACGGCGAGCTGGTGATGCGGGCGATCGATCTCGAAGGCAACAAGGGGTTGGTGCGCTTCACCCTGTTCGACGACGCGGATGGCCAAGATGCGCGCCTGACCGCGTTCGGCTATGCGGTGGCGCTGGCCGAGCTCGATCTTCAACCTGGCCGGATGGACAGTGCCGTGCTCGGCGAGCCGCGCCGCGGATTACCTCCGTTTCTGGACCGGCACGAAGGCCGTCTCGAAGGGGCCTTCTCCGGATGGTCGGAGTCGAACAACGTCGCTGATCTCGACCGTTTTGCGCTGCGCGAGACTACGATCGCCGAATGTTTGGAGCGCGGCGGCTGTTTTCCAACGCGCGATCGGCGCAGTTGTCAGTTGCCCTGCCCAGAGCCGCCGATACTCGTAGAGCCGAACGTGCCCGCGAGCCCGACGCCGCCGGAGCTCCCCAATCTGGCGCCCTGTCAGCCCGGATTCGCAGAGACGACATTGGAGTCGGGCGCGACCGTGTGCGAGCCGCATACTGCGCCGATCCCGGAGTGTAGCGGCGAACAATATTACCTGTACGGGAGTACAGGTTGCGAACGTTTGGGAACGAGTTGTCCGAGCACCGCGGATCCGTGGGCCATCGATCTGCCGGCAAATGAGCTCATCCTGTACGCTGGGCCAGGTGCCACCGGGGAGCCCGACGGCACCAAAGAACAACCATTCACCACGCTCCGAGATGCGCTGCTGGCCGCGGACATTCCGGGGACGATCGTCGCGGCAGCGACCGGTGTTTGGGACGAGGATGTGGCGATCCCAGAGGGCGTGATTTTATGGGGCGCATGCCCGCGGGAAACGCGGCTACGGTTCACCGGAAATCCGGAGCCCTCGACGATCACTGTATATGGCAACAATGCCGGCATTCGGAATCTGACGATCGAAGGGCCACGTTCGGGGATCGCGGTCCTGGGCTCTGTGCGGATCGAAGATGTGGTGATCGAGTCTCCATCGATCGGTATCATCGCGGATGCTTCGCAGGTGGACGCGGATCGTTTGGTGATTCGCGACGCGGTAGACCACGGGGTCTACGCGAATCTCGGCGGCTCGGTGACGCTGGAGCGCACTTTGATCGAAGATGCGCGCGGTTTTGGGCTGACGGTGAATGGCGCCGGAACCTCGATGATCATCGAACGTTCGGCGGTGCGCGGCTCATCGGACGCACCCGCCGAAAGGTTACAGGTGGGGGTCATCGCAGGGGAGGGCGCATCGCTACAACTGCGTTCTTCGGTGATCGAGGATCGCGTGGGGATCGGCGTGATCGTGGAAAAAACCGCGACCCGCGCGACGATCAGCGACGTGGTGATCCGCGGGATGCGCCGCACGCCGATCGATCGCAGTCACGGTCATGCGACCTTGTTCAACCAGGGTTCGATCGTCGAGCTCGAACGGGTATGGGTCGATCGTACCGAAAGTGTCTCGATGATCTGGGCGCAACCGGAGACCACGGTGACCGCTTCCGTGGTGGTGATCAACGGCAGCGCCGGGATGGTGATCGAAGACAGCACGACTGCCACGATCACCAAGTCCCTCATTGACGACTCCTCGGGAACTGCTCTTTTCGTACTCAATAGTTCACATGTTCGAGTCGAGGACTGCACAATTCTCAATGTCGGCAATTCCTCATCCGCGATTCGTATTGATGACAAATCAGTGTTCAACGCATCTCGGGTGCGTGTCGAAAACGCAGCCGGCAGCTCGATCGATGTCATCGATTCGATCTTTCACGGCTCCGATCTCTCATTCGTCGGCCGCGATGAACCTTCGCCCGGTGCCGGCCGTGGATTGAACATCGAGCGAAATGCGCAGGTGGTGGTCGACCGGTTGGCGATCGAAAGTGCGCGTTACGGCGCGGTCGTCTCGCACGACGACTCGAACGTGACGATTCGCGATCTTTGGGCCACCGATGCGCGCGAAGATGGGCTGGAGCGGACCTCGGGCTTCGGCATGTTCATCGCCAGCGGCTCGCAAGTCCACGTGACGCGCGCGTGGATCGTGCGCAGCGCTTATGCCGGCATTTCCGCGCACGACGTGGATACGCGGCTGACGATCGACGATCTCCTGATCGACGAGACGAATCCCGCCGACAACGCCTCCGGTGGTGCATTGGAGTCGATCTTCGGGGCGACCGTGATCATTAATCGCGCGCAGCTGCGGTCGAATCGTCGCGCGGGGATCGTCGCCTCGGGCGCGCTCGCGACTTTCGATGGTACCAACGTCCGCGTCATCGGGACCGCGCCGATCGCCGGCTGCGAGCTCTGCGACGCGGATGCTTTGCGCCTCGAGGTCGGTGCGTCGATCGTGCTGCGGCGCTTTGAGCTCCTCAACAATCAAGGAGCGGCGATCGCCATGATCGAGAATCAAGCGGTCATGTTGGAAGACGGAGCCGTGGAGAATAACGAAATTGCGGTGCGCTCCACCTCTGCGGAGATCGCCATCGAGTCGTTGGCCACCCGCGTTCGTTATCGCAACAACGGCGCAAGTTTTTCGCTCTATTGAGTATAACGCAACTGACTGAGTGCGGTGTTGAGCACCGTGACTTCGGTCCATTCCGACGGTTCGCCCGAGGTGATCGTCAGCGTGTGTCCTTCATCGAGCTGCGGGAGATAACGACCGCTGTCCGAAGGTACAAGTGGTCCAAAGGACAGCTCGAGCGCCGAGCGGTCGGCCAGATAGTAGAGCGCGGTGAGGCGTACGTTGTAGCGAACCTCGTCTTTGGGAGCGAGGACCAAGCTGTCGAACACGTCGTTGTCGGGCGCGTTTGGGTCAAAAGCGATCCCGCGGTCGACCGTGGAGGTGCCGTCGCCTTCCACGGACTCCGAGAATAGGAGCGCCGTCTTCATGCCTTCGACCGCGGGCAAGGCGAGCTCTCGCGGCTCGGGTGCACACGCGGCGGCGAAGAGGAGCGGGAAGAACCAGCGCATGCGCGGGCGAAGGTACCCGAATCCGCAGCCTGCCAAGAGCAGCGGAGGGGCGATCCGCCGGATCACCGTTCGGAGAACCTCTCCATCGAAGCGAGATGAGACTTCTGTGTCTCAAGATAAGCAACCTTCGGAACGGCCCATCGATAACAGCTTTGGATGCGCAGCATCGGAGTCGGGAACAGCGCGTTCTACTCGGCGCCGATTCCGGGGAAGGCCAAGCTGCTGCAGCAACCGCTGCAATTTCCCGACGCGCCGCTCCATCGCGCGCTGACCGCGCGACCGCTGGTTCTGAGCGACTCGCTCTATACCGGTTGGTTCGGCCCGGCCGTCAAAGCCGCGATGATCGGTGTCTCGCTCGGCTTCAGCCCGATGCTGCCGGCGCAGGCGCGTACTGTCACAACGACCAGTATGCCGGCGACAGAGGAAGCGATCGCCGCGGACACGGTCAGTGCTCTGAGGTTGTCCCAAGGCTACGCAGCGATGGCGCCTGAGCTCTCCGCGAAACTGATACGTTATGTCGGCGGTTCGAACCGCGAAGTGTCGCTGCCCGCAGCCAGCGAATTGCGTAGGTTGATCAAGTCGGAAGTGTTTCTGGCGCTCGACGCGGACGCACAACGCATCGAGCTCGAGACCTTCCTTCGCGAACAACCGCACCAGCCGCCCGTCGCTTCCATGATGGCGACACCGCTGACCTCGCGCGCAGCGTACACCGTCAGCGATCCCACGCCGCTCGAATCGGTGTCCTTTAGATCAGGCAACGCCGCGGCACTTCGTTATGACGTGAGCATCAACCGCCGAACGATCCCGGTGTTTATGCCGGCGCCGGGTGTCACTGTTTCGTTGATGCCGGGAACGACCGGCTTCCACCCGACGATCGAACAGATTGCCGCTGCGCTGGCCGGCCTCCCGGACAACAATCGCCGCTTGGTGTCCTCGGTGTACACGAATCCGGGGCGCAACCCGTCGGACCAAATATTCGCCCAACAATTCGGCCGCGTCGGATTCATCTCCTACATGACCGCCGATGCCGAAGGCCTCGTCAGCATCTATCCCGCGCTCGGACCGACGCGGCCCTCGAGCATCGACTTTTCGATGTTGCACGAGACAGGACATGTGTTGTCCGCGCGACTCTTCGGCGCGCACTATACAGATAGTCGCTGGAATCCGTGGAAAGCGGCGATCGCTTCTGATGCATTGACTCCGTCTGCATATGCGAAAGAGTCCGTCGGCGAAGATTTCTCGGAAACGCTGGTCTACTATATTTCCACGCGCGACGATCCGGTAGCGCACGCCGAACTGAGAGCCCTGTTTCCGGCCCGTTTTGCGCTACTCGATACCTTGGGTCTTTAGCCCACCGAGATAAACAGGGTTCAAAGAGATGCCTCAAATCGAGGTGTATGTTGTGGGAACAGACGATCTGAGCTCGAGATCGTGGATTTTTGTCCGAATCACGATCTGAGAGCATGTTGCGCGATTTGGAAGCCACGACAGAGGGCGACCCGCTCCTGTCGAAACGCATCAGTGCGATGACTGCGGCGCTCGCGGCCGTCGCCGCGTTTCTCACCGTGGCCAACATCGCGATTTCGCTGTGGCCGAGCGCTATTTGTACGGCGTTCCTCTCCCTGGCGATGGTGATCGGCTCGATCGCCACGCGGATCAACGGCTCATATCGGCGCGCACGTTTTGTCGGTCACCTCGGGGTTGGACTCCCCATGGTCACCGTGCTGGCGACCGGGCTTGTGGAGATCCCCAGCAAGACGATCGCTTTCTTCTACCTCGGTCTCTGTATGGCGCTCGCGGCCCATATGCTCGGTACGAGGCCTGCGAAATATTGGACGCTCGTCGCCACGGGACTGCTGTTCGGCACCCACCTTTTGGAGGTCGCCTTGGGCCTGAGCGACCTACCGATCGGCGATGTCATGGTACACGCCGTCGACCCTGCAGTGTTCATCGGTTTCACCTGTGTCTTGGCGATCGGCGCACGCAGGCTTGCAGATCGACAGATCGCCGAAGTCGAACGACTCAACGCCGAGCTCGAACAAGCGAATCGCGCCAAGAGTGTGTTCCTGGCGAACATGAGTCACGAGATCCGCACGCCGATGAATGGTGTTGTCGGAATGACCGAGCTCTTACTCGGAACACCGCTCTCGATCGAACAGCACGATCTCGTCAGTACCATCCAATCTTCCGGCACGACGCTCGTCGCCGTAATCAACGACGTTCTCGACTTCTCCAAAATTGAAGCTGGAAAGATGCAGCTCGATTGTACCGAGGTTCCACTCCGCCGCACGATCGAAGAGGTCGGACAATTGTTCGCCGAACGCGCGCAGAGCAAGAATATCGAGTTGGTCGCCGGTGTACGTCCCGACGTTCCCGAAGTCGTCATCGCCGATGGAATCCGCATTCGACAGATCGTCTCCAATCTTCTCTCGAACGCCGTGAAGTTCACGGAACGAGGCGAGATCATCCTCGATGTGCGTCACGCAGAAGGCTCGACCGCCGAACAAACACGTTTGCGCTTCTCCATCTGCGACACCGGCCCGGGAATCAGCAAAGAAGCCGGGCAACGTTTGTTCCGTGCCTTCGAACAGGCCGACGCCTCGACGACGCGCCGGATGGGCGGAACAGGCCTCGGCTTAGCGATCTCCAAACAACTCGTCGAATTGATGGACGGAGCGATCGGCCTGGACAGCGAAGAAGGCCGCGGCAGCACGTTCTGGTTCGAGTTGCCACTCAATGCAGCGAAGACTGAGCGACCTGTGCCTAAGGACAGTCCGCTGCAAAAGAAATGCGTGTTACTGGTCGACAATCATCCCGCTACCGTGGAGCTGCTCTCGTCGTATTTGACATCTTGGGGCATGCACGTGGCGAGCGCGACGAGCGCGGAGGCCGCCTGGCAGTTGCTCGAAACTGTGGAGGTCGACGTTACAGTGATCGATCTGGCGATGCCCGAGATCGACGGGCTCGAGCTCGCGCGGCGCATCCGTTTGCAGCGAGCGGGAATGCCGCAAATCTTGTTTTCACCGATGGCCTTCCAACTCGAGCCGGACCGCGCGGAGACGGCAGGCGTCCATACGGTTCTCTCGAAGCCGGTGCGTTACGCACAGCTCAGCGATGCATTGATTGAAGCGTTGACCGGGCGGCAACGTGCGACCCGGAGCAGCGTCGTGAACACTCCCGCGGAGAGTTATAACTCTTCATTGGTCGGGCAACGTGTGTTGTTGGTGGAAGACAATCCGGTGAATCGAAAGATCGCCCTACGTTTCATCGAGCGGCTCGGTGCTACCGTGGAGACTGCGCTCAACGGCGCGGAGGCCGTGGCCATCGTGCGCGATCAGGCTCCGTTCTCGGCGATCTTGATGGATTGTCAGATGCCGATTATGGACGGCTACGTCGCGACCGGAGAGATTCGTAAATACGAACAGACGTTCGGCCGCCACACTCCGGTGATTGCGTTGACGGCGAATGCGTTGGGAGAAGACGCCAAACGTTGTCTCGACGCCGGAATGGATGCGCACCTCAGCAAACCTTATACGTTCATTCAGCTCGCGCAGATGTTGCAGCTTTGGTGTCACGTCGCGACGCCACCCGAAGCAACGCGAGGAAAACGAGCAGCAACGCCGAACCCGGCACGCTACCTGTCCTAAAGTACAGGCAGGCACATCCACCGTCGAGCTCTTCACTGGTCGCTTCCTCGAGCATGAGCTCTGGTTGGCGGATCACCGGTGTTGTTTCCATAACCGCTTGTTCGTTCGGATCGGCTTCGCCGTACGTGATCTCCGGGACTGCGGGAGCGTTGGGCAAAAGCCCGATGGACGCCCAAACGTCTTGTCCGCCCGTGACGGTGACGTCGCGGGATGCAGACTGATAACCCGCTGCAGACGCGGTGACTCGATAGTTTCCCGGAGCCAGCGTGAAGCTCCAATACGCATCTCCGCTCCGCGCAGCCACTGTCGCGACACCCGCGATTTCCAGAGTCGCGCCGGCAACACGCACGTTGCCTCCGTCGCCGGGTGCGTCGGTGATCGAGCGATCCCACAACACACCTTTGATCGTCCCTTCCACGGGTGGCGGTGGCGGCGGCGGTTCCATTCCGCCTTCACAGAGCTCGTCGGGCAGATCGTTGTATGCACCTTGCCCGACCCAAAAGCTGATATTGCCGCCGCACGGTCCGCTGAACGGATCGTCTGAGGTGTTGTCGGAATAGCGAGGTTCGAAGTGTAGATGTGGACCGGTCGAAGATCCGGAAGAGGCGACTTTGCCGAGCCGCTGTCCACACGTGACCTGATCGCCGACGCTGACCGCGACCGAGCCGTTCATCATATGCCCGTAATAGGTACGTTTGCCATCCGCGTGGGTGATGCGCACGTAATTGCCGAAGCCGCCGCCACAATCGCAGTTTCCGGAAGTGCATCGATCGTAACAACCGTCATTGGCGTAACTGACCTCGCCGTCGGCGGCGGCGACGATCCATCGACTTCCCGCATCCATTACTGCGAAGCCGCCGATCCCGATGTCCGTGCCGCGGTGGCCGTTATATGTGTTGTTGCCGCAGTTCCAGTCTTCGAGGCCGCCACCGGAAGCGAGATCGCGATATGCGGTGATATACGGTTGCGTTGCGTTTGCGCCGGGACGTTCCAGCGGGAAGCGGTAATCTTGCGCGAGCGCGGTGCTGGAGATGAGTGTCAGTAGAACGAGCGCACGGGTCATCGCGCACCTCCGGTCGAGAGGCGTACGATGAGGCCGCCGCCGGCGTCATAGGAGATACTGTCCTTATGGACAGTGATCGGTCCGTGCGGCGGCGGAGTGAACGTGTGATCGCGCGGTTTTCCGGCGGAGAGCCCGCGGTTGGTGAGCTGCGTGAGCTGATTCGTCTGCAGATCTGCGATCCACAGCGAGGCGATTGTGGTGCGCGTGGAGACGAACAATAGGCGGCTATCCAAAAGTACAGTCGGGCGGTCGTCTGCGCCGGGCGCGGGAAACAACACGCGTGGCTCGTCGTTTGGCGAAGCGGGCTCCAACCAGAGCTCGGTTTCGCCGGGCTCATCACCCGGCCGTGAGCTCACCACTGATCCATCGGCCAGGATGGCCTTCGTGATTTCCGGCGAACCTTCCGACTCGGGTAGGAGCGCACGGGATTGAGTGGCTGTTTCGGGCTCGACGGCGCAGGCGCCCGCGAGGAGCACGATCAACGCGAAGGAGATGCGGTCTCGCATGCGGTGAGTCTCGCCAATGCCGGCGTGTGTGCATCATCGGCGCTCGGGTTGATGTGTACAGTCGTTCACTTCGATTCGTACGGCGGTGTGGTTGGTCGGGGTCGCCGGTATGGCTCTGATCGCGCGCGCTGCTCATGTTGTAAGCGTCGCGTAATAATTCGCGCACCTCTCGCGCGGCTCATCCGATAACAGCTTGGGTTTATTGAGGATTCAGCCTTCATTGACCCACATCGGAGGCGCGAGTGGCAGATCTCGAGATCGGCGCGACGACGAATCGAACGCGGCTCACGAACGATCCGGTCGTTCAACACAACGATCCCAACACGGCGGCGAACAACACGCCGGCGGTGGCGCGGCCGCAAGCGACCGAAGCGGACACGTTTACGCGCGAGCCTGCCAACACGCCGCGCGCGCCGGACGCGGATCTTGCGGCACCTGTACCTTCGGCCACTCCCGCCGGACCACCTCTCGCACCGCGCGAAGCGATCAGCAGCTCGAGCGGCACCTTCGAGCTCGCGTCGCGTGAGCTCGAAGGAGGACGGGGCGATCGCGCTGCGGAATTATTGCGGGGTGGTGCGGCGGAATTGCGCCGATCGATTCCGGCCGGCAACTCCACCGAACAACGTGCGCTCACTGTCCTCGCGAACAACATGGATGTAAGGGCCGCAGCGTACGGCGAAACAGCGCCGCGTGCCGTTCGCGAGCGTGCGGGCGCGCTGGTGGATGTATCCTGGGAAACACGCCGCGCGGGAGAAGATCTGGCGCGCACGAATCCCGAGCTTTCGCAGCGATTGACGCAGGTCGGGACCGAATCACGCTTTCAAGCGGAAGTGTTGTTTCGCGCAGCGGACAATACGGATTCTTTGCTCGGTCGCGGTGTGAGCTCGACGTATCGCCAGATCGCTGACGCGTCTTTTGATCGCGCGATCAACGATACGGGCTCGATCAACAACTTCTTCACCGGACGTCGTGACGAGCTGACGCGTGATCGCGGCCGCATGAACGCATTTTTCGATTCGGTCGATCGAAAGATGGAGCGCGAAGGGATCTCTTTCGATCGCGCGTGGTCGGGCATGTTCGACGATCACCGCATCAATTCGCCCGACATTCCCCAGGGCTTCGTCACCGCGGGCGATGCCGCTCGTTGGATGCGCGACCACGAAACGACACGCGGCTTGTTGTCGCCCATGGCCGACATTTCGCGCAATTTGTCGGACGGGAACAACGCAGGTGTGGATCGTGCGCGCGGCGATCTCGTACAAGCGTTGCGGACCAACGGACAGTGGGACGTCGCACGCAATGTGCTCGACGATCTGCAAGCCAACGCGCGCAGCAACGAAGGTACGCAGCGTGCGCAGGCGTTGAACGACAGTGAACGTCGCGAGTGGTGGACGCAGAAAGCCGGCGACTTCGTACAGCAAGATCTACCGGTGTTGCTCTTGAGCACCGCAGTGTCCGGAGGTGCAGGCCTGGGTGCCCGTGCCTTGGCGGGTGCCGCCGGTTGGGGCTCGCGTGCGGTGCGCGGTGCGCAGATCGCGGCAGAGATCGGGACTTTTGTACCGGCGGAGCGCGTGCTCAACGACGTGATCAATGGACGTCGTGCGGATTGGTCTGCCGGGGGTCTCGCGCGCGACTATGCAATTACCGCGGGCGGATATGGATTGTTCAGTGCGCTCGGGGCCGGATATCGAGCGATTCGTGCACCGAAGGCGGTCGGTGCAGAGAGCGCAGAAGCGCTCGCGCTCGGCGGACGCCAGACACGTATCAATCCTGCGGATGCCCGGGAAAATATTCGGGCGCTCACGCGCGAGAATGAAACTGCGGCAACTCTGGCGCAGCGGGGTTATCGAGTCGAACAAAACCCGCCGATTCCCGGCGGAAACGTGCCCGGTGTGAAACATCCGGACTATCGAATCGGCGGTGAATACTTCGACAACTTCGCGCCGACGACCCCTTCCGCACGCAATATTTGGCGTACGGTCGAAGGCAAAGTGAGCTCCCAACAGGCGCGTCGCATTGTGCTCAATCTCGACAATAGTACGGTGAGCATGGATGCACTTCGCCAACAGTTCCGTGATTGGCCGATCGCGGGGCTGGAACAAGTGTTGGTCGTACAACGCGGTCAAGTGTTTCAATTGCCGATCGCCGCCTCGCGCGGAACACCGATGGTGCGGCCGATGGGTTATCCGGACGGCGAGAACTAAACAGTGTCGATCAACTACGTCATGTACCTCGCGGATGACCGGCGGCCCATGGAGGTCGCCGAGGATCTGGCGCGCGAGCTGAAGCTCTCCGAGGCGGCGCTCGATCGCAGCAGCGATGTCGCCGCCGTATTGTTGCCGCATCTGTGGGTAGGTGTTACGCAGGTCGCGTATCCGATCGATCAGTTCATCAGCGAAGAACACGGCTTTCGGCCGCGCACGCGGGTGCACTTCCGACTCGATAAAGAGCACCTCGAGCCTTCGCAGGACTCGCTGCTCGAAGTGTTGAGCGCGCTGTTGCGCCGGACGCTCGAAGATGCAGTGCTGCTCCGCGAAGAGGACAACGTCGCGCTCACGAGAAAAGGCGGAACACTCGAGCTGGGCGAAGATGCCCTATGGGAGCGGGGAAATCGCCATGAATGGATCGAGCGACATCGCCGCAGGCGCGGCACGACAGTGGTGTAAGATCTTCGCGTGAGCTGCGCGCTGTTGCTCTGTGCACTGTTGGCGGCGACGCCCGAAGACGAGCTCAGCGCGATCGTCCACGCACAAGAAGAGTACAACCTCCCCGCGTATTATCGACTTTCCCGCGCATTCTTGCGGACGCATGCGCGACACGAACAAGCGCCGATCGTGCGTTATGAGCTGGCGATGCAATTGGTCGCGTCGAGCTTGGCGAAACCTGCATCCCGCGATGCAGATGAAGCGCGTAAATTGTTGCGCGAGATTTGGGCCTCGAAAGACGACGAGGATCGACGTTTCTCGGCCGCGTTGATGTTGGTGAAGTTCGCGCGCGAGAAGGAACAATTGGCACTGGCGGCGAAAGTGATCGAAGACTTCCCGGCGAACAACGAGCTCCCGCAGGTGTACCTCTGGTTGGTGCCGGAGCTCGAACGCCGCCGTGCGTACGGGGAAGCGGCGAGAGTCGCGGCGGAAGCGCTCGCGCGATGGCCACAGTTACCAGAGGCCGAAGAGATGCGACGCGCAGAGCAGCGCGGCCGATTGATCGGCACCAAAGCACCGTTTACGCCGGCCGAGTGGGCGGAGGTGAAAAGTGAGTCGGACGTCGTGCTCGTCGACTTTTGGGCTACCTGGTGTGCGCCGTGTATCGCGGGTCATCAGTTGTTGAAGCCGCTCGCGGCGCGTGGGTTGTCGATTGTCGAGATCAACGTCGATGAAGAAGCTGCGGTGATGCGTGCATTTCGCGAAACGAACACAGTGCCGTGGAAGTCGCTGCGTTTCGATGACGTCGAAGCGATACAGCAGCGCTTCGGGATCAACGTGTTGCCGGCGACGTTCTTAGTGGATCGCGAAGGGGTGATCCTCGAGCTCGATCCAAAGCACGAAGAGCTGGAGCGCAGGTTGCGCCGCACCAACATGCCGAAAAACAAGGCGAAATTTCCTCGATGAGTTTTTGCTCGCGGTCTCGTCTATATGCGTGGGTGATGACGCCGGAAGACTTCGAGGACCTGGTTCGGCCTTACCGGCGTGAGCTCGCGGCACATTGTTACCGCATGCTCGGCTCGCTCACGGACGCGGAAGATCAGGTGCAAGAAACCTTGCTACGTGCGTGGCGCGGGATCGACGGTTTCGAGGGTCGTTCGTCGATGCGATCTTGGTTGTACAAGATCGCCACCAACATTTGTGTTGATGCGATCCGGCGGCGGCCACGAAGAATGTTGCCGATAGAGCAAGGTACGCCCCACGATCCACAGCTTCCGCTCGCGAAGGAAGCGGAGGACGAGCTTTTGTGGGTCGAGCCTGCTCCGCTCTCGTTGGTCGTCGAGACCACGCCGGAAACGCAGTACAGCGCGCGGGAAAGTGTACAACTCGCGTTTATCGTCGCATTGCAACATTTGCCTGCGACACAACGTGCGGCGATCATCTTGCGTGATGTGCTCGGCTGGTCAGCGCAGGAGACCGCCGAGCTCCTCGATACCTCGGTCGCGTCGGTGAATAGTGCTCTGCAACGTGCGCGCGAAGCTCTCTCCACGCGCCGGGCAAAACCTGCGCAAAAGATCGCGAAAAACCAGGCTCATCTCGCGCGGTATGTCCGTGCTTGGGAGACGGCGGACCTCGATGGGCTGGCGGCGCTGCTTCACGAAGACGTCGTCGCCAGTATGCCGCCGATGCCGGAGTGGTTCTCGGGCCGCGATTCTCTCATCTCTTTCTTGCGCCCGCGGATCACCACGCCGGGATACTTCAAAGTCGTACCGATCGAAGCCGCCGACGATTTGGTGTTCGCGTTTTATCTGCGCGATGCGACGTCCCAGCTCAAAGCGCATGGAATTCAAATCGTAGAAGATGGAGCGGACGGCATTCTTGGGGTCCATATCTTCTTCGACGTCTCTTTGTTCGCTCGATTTCAGCTCCCTGAAATTTACAGCGATGAGTTTTTCGCTTCGCGATCGTCTGCATGATCATGAAGCTGTACTACTTCCCTCGCTCCACCTACTCTCAGAAGGTTCTGCTCGCGTTTTACGAGAAGGGCGTGCCGTTCACGCCGGTGGTAAAATATCCCGGAACCGATCGTGAGGAGCTCGCGAAGATCTCTCCGATTGCGAAAGTGCCTATTTTGGAGCTCGATGATGGCTACAAGATTCCTGAGTCGTCGATCATCATCGAGTATCTCGATACACACTACTCGAGTGGAACACGACTGATCCCTGAAGGACGCGATCTGTCGCGACAGACGCGATTCCACGATCGGCTCGCCGATCTCTACGTGAACGAGCCTGTCGCGGCGATCTTCTTCGACGGCCGAAAGCCCGAAGAAAAGCGCAATGCGGAGGTCGTGAGCAATGCTCGCGCGCGACTCGACATGATGTTCGCGGGGCTCGACGATCACTTATCGAAGGGGCGAACCTGGGTCATGGGTGATACGTTCACCATGGCCGACTGCGCATTGGTTCCGTCGCTCGCTTTATGCAGAACGGTGTACCCGTTCGAACGTTTCCAACACCTGACGGCGTATGCCTCGCGGGCGTTCGAGCGGCCGTCGTTCCTGAAGATCCGCGACGAAGTTGCGGCGATGCCCGCGCCGAAGGTTTGATCACTTCGACTCAGCGCGGTTTGCGCGGAGTGAGCACGGCGCCGGGTGGCACCCCGAATCGTCCTTCGAGAACGAAGTCGATTGATGCTTGGCTGGGACCGTTCGGGAAGGTGATGTCCATGTTGAGACGATCTGCAGTGCGGCGCTGCATGTCCTGTAGGACACGTGCGTTGGCTTCGAACTGTCGCATTTCGGAGAACGTCACGTTGCGGGGTGTGCGGTCGGGTTGCGCGCCGGTGTTCGGATCGATCCCTGCTGTTTGCAGACCTTGGGACACCTGACCGGCAATCTGTCCCGGCGCTTCGCGTCCGATCCGATTGCGCGCCATGTTCGGGAGGAGGCCGCGCTGACCTTCCATTCCGCGCCGCGCTTGGTTCGCTTGGAAGTTTTTTCCTTCCGCACGCAATCGCGCTTGCACCTCCGCGCTCAGCCCGCTCGTGTCGCGGAGCAGGCCGTTCACCACCGCGTTGCGATCGGCGTAATTGAAGGTACGATCTTCACCACCGAGCTTATTCGGCTCGAGCATCGCCCGTACATTTTGTAGAGCGGTTCGTTGCGCGTCGGTCGGCGCGGGCATGGCCGCATCGCGCACGCGATTCGCGAGACCTCCGAGCTTGCCGAGACCGAAGCTGTCGAGTAGCCCCCCGCTCCTTGGTTGCGTCGCGGGCTGTGCTGCGGCCGGCGTCGCTGGTTGGTGCGCGGGCTGCGGCGCTTTGGCTTTCGGCGCGGCGGGTTTTTGTGTTGCGGCCGGCTTTCGCGGCGTGGGCGCGGGTTGTGTTGTTTGCGCGGGCCGAGGAGCGGTGCGCTTGATGCTCGTGCTCATGCGCACCGCAACAGCAAAGTCGGGGCCAGCTACGCCCCTTGAAGGGGCACGTAAGAGCTCGCCCACGTGTGCTGTGCAACTTCAAGAGACAAACGCCGAGCGCAAAAAATATGGTGCTTCAAAAACTCGTGATCCGTTTAAGCTCGGCCGGCGGACCAGAAGTGTGGAGACGATCGTCGCAGAGCTCGCAGGAATCCTCGCCGCACGCGATACCGGTGGACTGCTGATCTACGACGAGCGCGAGGTGACGATCGTTTTGGCGTTGTTGTCTCTGCTCGAAGGTGGTGCGCCGAGCGCCGCCTCACGCCGGCGTTTGGAGACGGTCTATCGCTGGGCCGGGATCCACGCGGGCGACGACGAGAGCACCGCACGGAAGAAGCTCGATCGTTACCTCGAAGCCGATCCGCTCCATCCCGTGTTACTCCGGTCTATCGAACGCGCGTTGCGTGTGGTGTTGCCTGTCCTTGCGGACAGGGGGAGCACGAAAATTGTCGGGAGTGTGTGGGCGCTCGCGGCGAAGAGACAAGAACAGCTCACGGCCTCCCGCGGGAGCGTCCTCGCGTTTCGGCTCGAACAAGGGAGACATCGATGACTATGAAGATCGACACGAACGCGGCCTCGGCTTCCGGCCCTGCGCCGGGTGCCTTGCCCGACGCTTCGCGCGTCTTTTCGCTGCTCGACCAACTGAAAGGGCGCAGCGTGGACCCCGGCACCGCGGAGCTTGTTGCGAAGCTGACCGCGGAGCTGCGGCAGCCCAAAGTCGAGCTGTCGCGATCTGCGGCGATCGAGCTGCGCTTCGGCGATGAATTCCATGAAGGGTTCGCGAATGTGCTCCAGGATTTGAGCCTGCAGTTGAAACGAGAAGGAGGCGCGCGTCTGGAGATCAATGAGACGCGCGGCGGATCCGGATCGACAATGTATCTCGAGCTTTCGGGAGGTCGAGATGCCGTCGAATCTGCAGTCAAAGAGATCGAGCAGGCCGCGCGAGGTGCAGTCGATCTCCGCTGGGCAAAGTAGGCATGATGCTTAACGCCTCACCGGGGAACTCTGAGTTTTCCGCGTGCCGACCGGCGAGCGATCCTGATTGTCATGCTCGCGGTTTGGTCTCCACTCTCCCCTTCGTCGCATGATCAAGGTGATCCGTTTGTGGTGCGTGTGCCCGACGGGGTCGCGGCTCGACACCGATATTATGTATATACGACCGGTGAAGGCGGTCGCGCGGACGGTGCATTTTCCGTGTTCGCCTCCGACACACTACAGTCGTTCGAACGGCTCGAGCACAACGCACTCACTGCGAACTTGAAACGGGCGCATTGGGCGCCTTCGGTCACTTATGTCGAAGGGCTCGCTCGGCCGTGGGTGATGTTATATTCGCGCGGTTTTGGGCTGGGTGAAGAAGCGCATATCGGTCATCAACTACGACGTGCCGACGCAGAGCGGCCCGAGGGTCCATTTGCGGATAGTGGACATGTGTTGTCCGAAGCCTTCGACTTTGCCATCGACCCGGATGTGTTCGAGCTCGACGGCCGCCGGATGTTGGCTTTCGCCGCGGATTATGTCGCCGACGATCCGCGCGGAACAGGACTGTTCATCGCAGAGATCGATCACGGTCTGCAACGATTGTTGACGAAGCCCGAGCCACTGGCGCGACCCGCGTCGGATTGGCAGCTCTTCGACCCGGAACGTTCGATGCCCTGGAAGACGATTCCGGGTGTGGATTGGTCACGCGGCGACAAAGTGCGCTGGTATTGTATCGAAGGGCCCAGCGGTGGATTGCGTTCACCGGCCGGACATCCTGTCCTGTTGTACAGCGGCGGTTGTTATTTTGGAAAATATACGACTGCTGCGATGACTTATCGGGGAGGGCGTTGGGAAGACTCGAGCGGCGGAGGATCTCACTTCGTGCTGGAGGCTCATCCTGACAAACAGATTTATGCGACCGGCCATGTGAGTCATACGACTTCACCCGCCGGCGAAGTAATGGTGTTTTTTCACGCACGGTTCGGCTCACCCGGCGCGGAGCGGCAATTCGCGATGGCTCGGCTGATTTGGAGCGATCCGGGAACGCCGCGCTGCGAAGATCCGTAGCCGGAGCTCCGCGCAAGAGGTGAGCCGGAGAATAGGACCGTGGTGCGCGGTTGTCGGGCAGTACGATTGTTTTCTCAATAATATGGGAACCTTCGCGCATGCGGCGAAGCCTTTTTGCTGCGTTGAAGTCCGGGCGTTCTATGTGTTGTATCCAAGTGCATGTCGATCACGCGCCCCGTTGCGCTACTGACCTCATTCCTCGGAGCGACAGTGGTGGAGGCGCAAACCGTCTCACCAATTGCGCGGCCGGTTCCCGCTAACCTCGTCAGAAATGCTGGATTTGAGACTCCGGATCTAGGCACCGGATCCAATGCCTATCTGTATCGCCCCCTCGGTACACCGTGGACGTATTCCGGAAACGCCGGTGTGGCGGCGAACGGCAGCGATTTCACCTCGGCGAACCCGCTGGCGCCACAAGGTGACCAAGTTCTATTCATGCAAAGCGCCTCGAGCGTCGCTGCGCAGTCGTTCAATTCGCCGCCGGGTCGGCACCGAATCCTGCTTCGCACCGCACAAAGGCAGTTCAACGGCGTCAACGTGCAACAAGTGAGCGTCCGCGTCGACGGTTCACAAGTCGCGTTACTCGCTCCTACCGCAACTTCGTATACATTGGTGACGACCGATTCATTCATGCTCGCCGGATCGACACATCTCATCGAGCTGGTCGGTCTCAATCCAAACGGTGGAGACAACACACTCTTTGTCGACGATATCCGCATCGAGCGCATCGATACCGTCGGCGCACTTTGGTCGAATCCCGCGACGTGGACCGCGCCGTTTCCCGGAGCCGCGACCGACGTGATGGTACCGGCCGGGACGACGCTCGTCTTGGATACTTCTGTCTCGATCAGAACCCTGATGGTGCACGGGACGCTCTACTGCGCCGATGCCAACATTTCGCTGCAAGCCGAGTGGGTCATGGTGCACGGAGGCCGGTTGGAGTGCGGCTCCAAACAGAGCCCGATGCTGCATAATTTTACGCTGACCCTCGTTGGGAACGATGACGACGAGAACCACATGGGCATGGGCGACAAGTTCCTCGCCGGAATGTCGACTGCCGTCATCGAGCTGCATGGTGAAGAACGTGTCAGTTGGACGCAGCTCGCCGCGACCGCCAACGTGGGCAGTACCTCGATCATGCTCGCCGAATCCGTCGACTGGCGCGTCGGCGATCAGATCGTGCTCGCACCAACGGGCGCCGGCACCGCGGAAGGTGAGGTTGCGACCATCGCGAGCATCACCGGCGGCACGAATATCGGGCTCTCCGGCCAGTTGGCCTTCCGCCACTATGGCGAACAGACACCATACACGAACGGTTTGACGACTTGGACACTGGATGAACGCGGCGAAGTGGGTTTGCTCAGCCGCAACATTCGAATTCAAGGGGACGCGGGCTCAGATGCGGCCGGCTTCGGGGCGCATATGATGACCATGTTCGGAAGCACGATTCATGTCTCTGGGATCGAGTTGTTCCGCGTCGGCCAAAAATCGGAGCTCGGCCGTTATCCGTTTCACTGGCATCTCGTTCGGAACGCCCCGGGTCAATACATCGAGAACAGCAGCGTCCACCGCAGCTACAATCGCTGCATCACTGTGCACGGTACACACGAGACCCGCGTCGAAGATAATGTCTGTTACGACTTCATCGGACATGGATATTTCCTCGAAGATGGGATTGAGAAAGACAACACGTTCGAGCACAACCTTGGTATTTGGGCGAAAAAGCCGTTGATTGACGAGGAGATCCTAGAGAGCGATCTTCGCTCCGCGAACGCGTCGAATGGACCGGCCGTATTTTGGATCAGCAATCCGACGAACGTTTACAAAAACAACGCCGCCGCGGGCTCCGAGGGCTCCGGCTATTGGTACAGCATGGTCGACGCCGTCACCGGCGATTCGATCAATCTTCCGGGCGGCGACATCAATCCGCGTTTGGCTCCCTTTGGCGAGTTTAGCAACAACCGTGTGCATAGCGGTTTTCAGGGCTTTTCGTCGTGCACCGAGGGCGGCGGTGTCCTCGGGATGGAGCCGCCGAACGAGGCCTTGATCATGAATTTGACGGCGACCAACGTCGTACAAGGCGTGTGGCCGTGTTCCCCGCCGATGACCAAACAGAATGCACGATTCGACCATCTGATCGTGGCGAATGCTTGGAACGGTATGCAGGCGCCGAATCCGATGACTTTCGAGAATTCTCTGTTCGTGGGTTACAGCGCGAACGCTCCGGCCGTCGCGGCGATCGGCGGCGGTTTTGACCTTCGCGCAATCATGATCTACGACCAGGGATTCTTGTTCGATAACGTTCACTTTGTGAACTACGACCGTCCGGCGATGGCGGTCTTCCAGCCGACTCCGGGCGCCCATAAGCTGACGAACAACCGGATGGAACACGTCACCTTCGACAACGCACCGAATATTTTTGCCGATCCCGACAATATGTCTCGGCCGGGCGCCGGTCCGGGTGCGTGGGGCGATGTGGTGCACGACATCAACGGCAGTTTGTTCCCGCTCGGCACCGCCTTCGCGAGCGACCATCCGCTGATGTCCGATGCGAGCTGTACTCAGCCGACGGACGTCAAAGCCGCAGGTTATGTCTGCCCATATCGATATGCGCACTTTCGCGTTTCGTTCAATGAGCAGACGACGACGACTGTGTTACGGTCGGACGGTGTGCACGATACCGGAGAACACATCCCGTACCGCACGATGCACAACTTCATTGCGGACGGCAAATACACGCATAGCTATCGTTACCAGAACGGGATCGCGGCTCCGTGGCTGATGGTCGAGCTGTATAATGCACTTCCGGGCGACACTCCTGTCTTCGAGATCTTGGACGTACCGAGCACCGTCGTTCCGAGTCCGACAAGCGGATGGACTCAAGCGCCATCCTTGAATGCGCTGATGACCGGACCGGGGCGCAGATGGTTCAAACGCGACTTTTCGATCTTCTTGAAGATGTCTGCAGTCGGCGATCCGTGGCATGCCTACGATCGCGTCGATGTTTGTATGACGACCGCGTGTAACGTTGCTCCGTCCGGAGCCTTGCCGCAGGTCAAATTCGACAGTCCCGCGGACGGCGCCTATGTTCCTTCATCTCCCGGCATCCCAGTCACCGCGACCGCGTCTCATCCGAACGGCATCACCGCGATGCGTCTCTATGTCGGGAATGATCTTTGGGCCAGTGACTCCACGCCGCCCTATACGTTCACCTTGAACAGCGTGCCGGATGGAGCGCATGCTTTGAAGCTCGTCGGCGTCGCGGGAAACGGGCGCACTTTTACTGCAGTTCGACAGCTGAACGTGGGGGACGCGCCGCCGCGGGTCGAGATCTTGAGCCCCCTCGACAATCAGACGTTTGCTGCGTCGACGCCGGCGCCATTGACGTTTAGCGTGCACGGAACGTCGACCGGCTATCATGCACATTGGCTCATCGACGGTGTGGATCAAGGTCATCCATCCTCGGCGACGATCTCGGGACTTCCGCAAGGCAAACATGAGATAGAAGTTGCGCTTGCCGATTCAGGTCACATAATTCGCGCGGTGAATGATCGGGTCATGATCTATACAGTCGTCAACAACGTGATCGCCGACTTCGAAGACGGCGTCGACGCCCGCGGCAGCGCATTCCGCGCAGACACGTTCATGGGACCGATTTCGAGAATTATGTTCAGCAATGGTACCCAGGTCCCGGAGGCGAGCCGGGCGGATGGTTTCGACGATATCAATCTATTCACCCTGCTGAACAACAACGACGGAGTGACGAGCTCGGCGATCTATAGACTGGAGCTCTCCCCTGCGCAGGATTGGTCGGCGTTCACTCGCTTCCGCATCTCCACTGCCGCCGATCCCGATTTTGCCGTGTTTGTCATCGACTCTTCGGCAGGTGCGACGCAGATCGGCAGCTCCAGCGGACAGATTGCGTCGTTTGTTTTGAATGGCGTGCCCGATGCGCAACTCGATCAGGTTGAGGCGATCGAGCTGCGCATCTCGGAAGGCGTCATTCCGGTGGTCTTTCCGCCGGAGACGCCGCCGACGATGCGATTGCGGTTCATCGAGCTCGTGCCCTGATTGCACTGTCGCCGGAGAAGTGGATCTATCGACTCACGGATCTATCAGCCGATTCGTTGCATCACTCGGCCTTGCATCGAGGCGAGCGAGGCGACGCTCGCGGTGGTCGAGACCGGAGTGCCGCCGCCGGCGCTGTCATCCGCCGGCAAGAAGAGGCCGCTCGAACGTGGAGTGCCGCCGCCTGAGCTGTCGTCCGTGGGCAAATAGAGAGAAGCGCCCAAGGAACGTGGAGTGCCGCCGCCCGAGCTGTCGTCTGTCGGCAGAGCGGAATGCGCGCCCAAAGATTCCGGCGTGCCGCCACCGGAGCCGTCGTCCGCGGGCAAGGCATTTGGGTTTGGTTTGCCGGAGCCTTCGCCTTTTTTGTGGTCGTCGTTGCTGGCGACTGCTGTTTCCGGCTCGGTTTCTTTTTGCTGCGGTTGCGCCGGTTGATCGGCTTTGTCCTGTTTCGCCGGTTCGTTCGTCGATGGGCCGAGATCGTTGTAGTCGTTTGCAGGTTTTGCGGCGGCCGGCTCCTTTACGCTCGTGCCGCGGCTCCAATCGAGGCCTTCGGGACCGCCGGCGCCGGTCGGTCCTTTGTGGTCGCCGCCGGTCGCGCTGTTCGCTGCCCCTTTCGCGTCGCCTGTGGTGTGGACGCTGCCGTCTTTCGGGCCGCCCGTTGCGACGCCCGGTTCGATGCCGTTGCCGCCTCCAAACTTGAAGCCGAACCCGAGCCCGTCCTTGCCCGCGGTGACCGTGCCGCCGACGCCGCCTTTCGCGGTGAAGCCGTTGCTGCCGAAGTCCCATGTTCCCCCCGCGAAGACTCCGCCGCCGTCGGGGCCGTCCATCGCTTCGGCGCCGGGCATGATGAACTGACCCGAGGGCCCGCGACCGCCGAGGTGTCCAAGGCCAAAGTCGCCGCCTTCGCCACCAAAGCCGCCGTTTCCAAGCGGACCACCATTTCCAAGCGGTCCGCCGTTTCCAAGCGGTCCACCATTTCCAAGCGGGCCACCGTTTCCAAGCGGTCCGCCGAAGTTGCCGAGGCCATCGTGTCCGAAGGGATCGCGTCCGCCGAGATCGAGTCCGGAGAACGGATTGTCGCCGCCGAAGTCGAAGCCGCCGAGCGGATTGCCGAAGCCGTTCGGGCCCAGCACGCCGCCGTCGTTGAATGGGTTGCGATCGTCGATCGGCAGCTCACCAAAACCGCTGCGATCGCCGAAGGGCAGCTCGTCGACCGGGATCACGAGCTCTTTCGCGACCGCGGGCAGTTCCGTGGGCACACGTTTCGCGTTGGCAGTGCGCTGATCCGCGGACTCGATAGGTTGGAGGTAAAGCGCGCTCTGTCCGACGATCTTCATAGTTCAAAATCTCCTGCGCGGCTCAATTGCACAGGACAGGCCGAACCATGGAAGCCATCAAAGAGGGCCGGAACAGCAACTCTTGCTCGAGATGCCGAGCCAACGCTGCGTGATCGAGCGTTCGCTGCGCGAATTAGCCGAGGGTTGCCGCCAAAGTGATGTTCGTTCCCGCGAGGGCTTTTGATACCGGGCAGCCCTTCTTGGTGTCCTCGGCGATCTTCTGAAATTGCGCGGCGTCGATGCCTTCGACGGTGGCCACGCTGGTCAACGCGATCTGCGTGATCGCGAAACCGTCCGCTTGTTTCTCGAGCTTGACGTCGGCGCTGGTCTTCACGCTCTTCGGCGCGAAGCCGCCTTTCTCGAGGTTCGAGGTGAGAGCCATCGAGAAGCAGCCCGAGAGCGCTGCGCCGAGCAGCTCTTCGGGGTTGCTGGCAGGTTGTCCTTCGAAGCGCGATCCGAGCGAGAAGCTCGCCTCCGCAGCATTCGCGGGTTTCATTGTTCCTTTGCCGGTCTTCAATCCGCCGTCCCATTGCGCGCTGCCTTTGCTGATACCCATGTCGATCTCCTTCTTCAGATTGTGGAGATCGCACGATAGGCCGCGGCGTGCCTCGTTCCAACCCTTTGTTCGATGTGAAGTTGGGGAGAATTGGGTCACCGGATTCTGCGGTTTCGCGGTTTTTCGTGTCGCTGCTCTTTCAGCAGCGTATGGTTATCGAGACGTGGACGACCGACCGCTTCACCGACCCTACGCGCGCTTGGAGCTCGAACGGCGCTTTTTTTTGCGCGCGCTCCCGGCGGAGGTCGATCCGAATGTATATGAGCGTCTTCGCGATCTATATATCCAAGATACACACATGCGGCTTCGCGAAGTGCGCAGCGCGACCGGTGTCTGGCTGGCGACGAAGCTGGGCCAGAAGATCGTCAATCCCGAGGCGATCGTGGATGCTCGCCAACGAAAGATGACGACGATCTATCTTCCCGAATCCGAAGGTGTAGTGTTCTCGAAGCTCGCTGGATTACGCACTGTTAAACGCAGGTATAAGATCACGGAGCAAGGTTGGACCTGGTGTGTCGACGTCTGGGAACAACCTGCTCTTGGCACGATCATCGCCGAAGTCGAAACTCCCACGCTCGAAGAGCTCGAGTCTTTGTGTAAGCCGGCCTGGGCAGAATACGAGGTAACAGATGATCCTCGATATTCGGCGATCCGGCTCGCGGAAACCGCATAGTTTGATGCAGGGTCATTCTTCCGTGCGGCCGGCTCGAAGGCGACGGCCACTTGACTGCGCTCGTCGGTTCTGAGATTAGTTGCTTGAGCAACAAATGTCGGCTGCATCGAAATCCGTGCGGATCGTCGATTCGCTCGCCTACCGCGTGTATCGGTGTGCGCGCCTGTTGCGCGTTCACTTCATGACGATGGGAGCGAGCGTGGGTTTGCCGATCACTCAAGAACAGTGGTTCGTCTTGAACAAACTGGGTTGGGAGGATGGCCAAACGCAGACCGCGCTCGGCGATTCGATCTTCTCGGACCGGCCGAACCTCACCCGAATTTTGGCGACGATGGAGAACAACGGCTGGATTCGCCGCGTCACCGACAGTGAAGACGCGCGCAAGACGCGGGTGCATCTAACGGCCAGCGGACGGAAGCTCGAGGAACGTTTTGCGGCTCTCGTGCCCGAGGCACGCAAGACGGTCTTCAGGAACATCAGTACAGAGGATATCGAAACGGTCATGCGGGTGCTCGAACAGTTGGAAGCGAACATCACTGCAAAGGCCGAGTAAATTTTTTGTCCATATAGTTGCCTAAGCAACAAACAGAAGGAGCATGAACATGTGGCTAGAGCTCATCACGACCGTAGGACTTTTGGGGATGACGTTGCCTGCTTTCGCCGGCAGCGATGAGGACCAAATCAAAAAGACGATCAGCGCCTTCGCGGCGGGTGGCGACAAACGTGATGTCGCCGCGCTCGAGAAGCTCCTCGATCCGAGCTTCCGCGTCATCTTCGCATTCCCCGGCAAAGATGCATCTTTGTTGTCGCGCGCCGACTATCTGACGATGTTGAAAGAAGGAAAGATCGGCGGCGGCGAACGCAAGCTGTCTTTTGGACAGGTGCACATTTCGGGCGCGATCGGACACGCCAGGGTCAAGATGGTGCGCGAAGATGCGCGTTTCGACGCGGAGGTGACGCTGGTGCGCGATGTCTCGGGATGGCGGATTATTCAAGACGCGACGTTGATGATACCGGCACAGTCACCGCCCTCGAAGTGACAGTGTCGTAGCGCGGCAGATTCCGACGTGCGCCTCGAGAAGGGCTTTCATGCTGGTCCAGCGGACAAAAGTATGCTCCTTGTGCAGTGCGCCTCGAAGTCATACCGCCGTCGAGCTGCACTGGGCGCACTTTTCGTGCTTCGCGCTATCGCATTGACGGTGCTTCAAGAATCGCAGCACGCTCTTGCGCGATGCGTGGGTACGTCGCGTTTGCGGTGCTTCTTTTGCCGGCGTGTTCTTCGGCGAACGAGCTTCCCGAAGGGTTCGATGGCGGACCGGCCGACGCGGCGACGGATCCAGGTTCAGACGCGGGACTTTCTTTGTGCGAAGAGCTCTGCGTCTTGATGATCGAGTGTCGCCGGAACTATGCGATCGATGATCTGCAAGAGTCGCTCGGCCCCACCGTCGAGTGTGGTTATGCGGATTCGGCGGGGACACGCAACGCTTGCGTGACCGCTTGTGAAGACAAGGCTGACAATTTCGAAGCGGAACATTCGGAGGCGTGCCTCAGTTGCGAAGTCGGCAATTTGACCGCGGGCTGTTACGGCCACCGCTCGACAGATTGTAGACCGATTTGTACGAATCAATATCGACTCGACGATCTTCGTTATGCGTATCTCGAGCAGTTGGCGTGCTGGCCGACCTCTGCTCCCGGCTATCCGGAGGCTTGCCCGGGCATCGATACGGCGCCGGATATCTCGACGAATTTCGGTATTCAGCGCGGCGAGTGGAGCGGTTCCGGGACGGCGACGGTGACCTCACTGAATCCTTTCCTTCTCGAGCTCCCTGAGAAGACATTGCGGATCAACTTTTACGATCTGCCTGCGCCGGCGGTCCAAGTCGGAGACCGCGTCGAAGTGGACGCTGAGGCGGTCTGCCCATTTGGATGCTGGACTGATCGAGTCGTGGTACGCCGGCAAGATGGTGCTCTTTTGTTCGCCAGTTGGCGCGGCGACGGAGATTTCATTCCGCGGCTCTCGGAGATGGAGCTCGAGTATCGCGCTTCCGCGTGTGGCTCCTATCGCGATATCTGCTCCGGCATTCTCAGCGAAGAGCTCATCGTGCGGGATACGTCCAGTCAGGTCACGCTTCAACCCGCAATGACCGCGGACTTTGGGGATTTTGTCGTGGCGAACGGCTATTCCGTGCGCCGCTTCGAGCTCAACTGCACAGATATGGATTACGGGAAACCGGCCGGCGCCATCGTCCGCCGGCGAAATTAGTCAGTTCGCTCAGATCGTGCAGCCATCGTAGGAAGAAGAATATCCGCCAGCTCTGCACCGAGCAGAAGGATCATGATGGACGCCGAAATATTGCCGGCGGCGTCGTCCCTGCGCATCGATCAGCACAGTCGTCGGCGTGCCGTGCATCGAATGGACATTGTCTTGTTTTCCTTCTCAGTGGGGCCGATCGGGAGCTGTGCTCGATGAGGCTCCCGTCTTGTTGGGGTGGACAGAGCGCGACCTTGCCTTCAGACGGCGTGGGACTCTCTACCGAACGACTCGCGCCAGAGCCACGTTGACCACCATCGTCTGCTCACATTTCGCGGGAAATAGTGTAGTTATCGAGCAATGAGCACACTGGCGCCTCTCCTTCTGGCTCTCGCCCTCGGCGGAGCCGAGCCCGCAACCGTGCGATGTGTGATCGCGACAAACGAAGTGCTCAGCTTGGTGTACACACTTCAGTCCGCGCTCGGCGCGCCGAACATCACGCCTTTGCTCAGGGAGGCGATCGAAAAAGATCCGACTTCGACAGCAGCGATCGCCGCGGCGAAGAGCTCGCTCGCAGCCGGACCGCAACAAATCTACTTTTACGAAAACAAGCGATCGTTATTGCGTTCGACCGGTGTCCATCTCCTTGGGAAGATCGAGCTTGCGGCGTCTGCGTCCAAAGATCTCGCCGACCTCGGATCTCGCCTCCGCGGGTTGCTTCCGGTCGCGGAACACGCGCGTTTCATGCGCGCGCTCGCGACGCTCGAGCCGATTCATCGCGAACGGATCTGGAACCCGAACCTCGAACGTCTTCTCGCAACTCAGCGCGAGCTGGAGGCGTTGTGGAAAAAGGCGAACGGCGATCGCGTGGTCTCGCAGATGGCGCGTTTCTATCGATCGGAGTGGCCGAGCGAAACTCCGTTCACCATCATCCTCGTGCCCGTTGCGTTTCCGTACAGAGGCGGGCGCTCGTCGTTCGCGCATTCGATCGATGCGGTCGAGGTTGTCGAGATCTTCGAGTCCACAGATCTCCCAAACATCTTCGGTGTAATGATCCACGAGATCGCGCACAGTATGTCCTCGGCTGCGCCGATCGATTCGCGTCACGAGCTCGAGGCTGTGTTTTCGGCGAGCAACTCTCCCGCGGCGCTCGCCGCTCTGCATGTCTTCGAGGAGGCACTCGCGACCGCGATCGGAAATGGCTACGCGACATCCCTTGCTGCAAAAAAGCTTCCCGGCAAGTGGTACAACGATCCCGTCATAGACGGCTTTGCGCACGATCTGCACCCGGTTGTGAAAGACGCGCTCGAAAAAGGACGAACGATCGACGCAGCGTTCGTGACCGCCGCGATCGCCTCATTCGAAAAGAAGTTCCCCAATGTAAAAAACACGCCGGCGCAGGTCTTCCGCTCATTGTCCTTGGTGGCGGCGAACGGTCTCGACCACGCCAAGCTTGCGGACGCGCTCCGGGCAGAGATCCGCGTGGAGACAATGCAGCGCTCGGCCCCGATCGAACATCCGACGACGATCGAGAAGTACGAGAAGAGTGGCAATCGAACTGCACTGTTCGTCCTGCGGCGTGCTGATGTCGACAAGCTCGCTCGCTACTCATTTGTTGCCGCGGTTCGCCCGCTGCTCGAACGAGCGGCGTCGGCGAAAGAACCTGCTTACGTCGCCACCCGCAGCGGCGATTCCCGGCTCAAAGTATTCTTATTCGCGGAGTCTACAGAAGAAGGCGCGGTCGCGATCGCACGTTTCGCGAAGCTCGGTGGAATCGAGCTCGATGTACTCAAGGCGCTTTGAGCGCATTAGAGCTATCGCGGCGGACCTTAGGAGTCCGGTCAAAATAATCTTGCCATCTGGACCGCCGATCCATCTCCACCGGCTGCGTTACTC